>OEIU01000228.1_pt1 | contig 56549 bp, 53 predicted proteins | sample 1539221 | NCBI WGS metagenome assembly OEIU01 (sample SAMN03792071, study PRJEB22550) | activated sludge metagenome | feature: wastewater treatment plant; material: activated sludge; isolation source: Wastewater treatment plant of a petroleum refinery complex | place: Argentina: Zarate | collected... | reverse complement strand
GCCTCGTGCGGACCCGCGATGGGCACTGCCGCTTCCCCGGCTGCCACGTCGCCGCCCGGTTCTGCGACCTCGACCCCGTCATCCCCTTCCCCGCCGGCCCCACCAGCGCGACGAACCTCGTCTGCCTCTGCCGCCGGCACCACCGCACCAAGCAGCGCCCCGGCTGGCGAGCCGTCCTCCATCCCGACGCCTCGACGACCTGGACCGACCCCACCGGCCGCGTCCGCACGACGCATCCCCCCGACCGGCTCCGCCTCGCCGTGCTGCCCGACACCGGGACCGACGCCGACCCGCCACCCCGCGGCCGGCCGGTGCTCGTCCTGCCCGACGGCCCCCACTCGGTCCTCGAGCACCAGCTCGAGCACCGGACCGCCGCGTCGCCCGCCTGCCGCGTCCACGTCATCCGCCCGCCGGTCGCGATGACCTACGACACCCGCCCGCACCACCGCTCCCGGCGAGCGAGGGCGACCGGCCCGCCGCCCTTCTGACCGCCCCGGGCGCCCCGAGGAGCCTCGACCGGGGCTCAGGAGAGCCGACGGCTCAGGAGGTCGATGAACTCGTCGGCCATGGCGAGCTGGCGCTCGAGCCCCTCCCGGCGCCGAGCCGCCTCGTGGAGGACGCCGTCGAGGCGCTCCCGCGCCTCCTGTCCGTGCTCGGTGGACGGCCCCTCGTCGAGGAGCAGCTCGATGTCGCGCAGGGCGACGCGCATCTGGTCGAGGGTGAAGCCCAGCGGCTTCATCCGGCGGACCAGCAGGATCCTCTCGACGTCCCCCTCGGTGTACAGGCGGAACCCGCCGTCACTCCTGCCGGAGGGCCGGAGCAGGCCGACCTCGTCCCAGTGGCGCAGGCTGCGCAGCGACAGCTCGGTCCGCGCGGCGACCTCGCCGATGTGCATGGCGCGGCCCGCCCCGGGCTCGGGCGGTTCCGCCGGGTCGTGGCTCACAGGCGCTCTCTCGTGGTGGACGTCCGGATTTCAAACCTCACGCAACGTAAGGGTACGGTGGGCGACGACGTCGCCGGCGAGGACGCCGGCCGCGCCCAGCGCGCACCCCCACCCTCTCACCCGTGCCCCCGGTGGCCGCCGTCGTCGAGCGCCGCCCCGGGACGAGCACGTCCGAACGGAGACCCGTGAGCACTGCCGTGTCCGACGAGCCCACGCCGACCCCGGAGCCGACCGTCCGGACCGCCCTGCGGTCCCCGCGGATGCTGCGCACCGAGGTCCTGGCCGGGCTCGTCGTCGCCCTCGCCCTCATCCCCGAGGCCATCTCGTTCTCGATCATCGCGGGGGTCGACCCCCGCGTCGGCCTGTTCGCCTCGTTCACCATGGCCGTGTCCATCGCGGTCCTCGGCGGACGCCCGGCGATGGTCTCCGCCGCGACCGGGGCCATCGCCCTGGTCATCGCGCCGGTGGTCCGTGAGCACGGGATGGACTACCTCATCGCCACCGTGATCCTGGGCGGCCTGCTGCAGGTCGTCCTCGGCCTGGCCGGCGTGGCCCGCCTCATGCGGTTCATCCCCCGCTCGGTGATGGTCGGCTTCGTCAACGCCCTGGCCATCCTCATCTTCCTCGCCCAGGTGCCGCACCTCGTCGACGTCCCCCTGGCCGTCTACCCGATGGTGGCCGTCGGCATCGCCGTCATCGTCGCCCTCCCGCGGGTCACCCGGGTCGTCCCGGCGCCCCTGGTCGCGATCGTCGCGCTCACCGGGTTCGCCGTCCTGGCCGCGCTGGACGTGCCGACCGTCGGTGACGAGGGCGCCCTGCCCCACAGCCTGCCGTCGCTCGTCGTCCCGCACGTGCCGCTGACCACCGACACCCTGCTCGTCATCGGCCCCTACGCCCTGGCCATGGCGCTGGTCGGCCTCCTCGAGTCGCTGCTCACCGCGAAGCTGGTCGACGACATCACCGACACGCACTCCCACAAGACCCGCGAGGCCTGGGGACAGGGCGCCTCCAACGTCATCACCGGCCTGTTCGGCGGGATGGGCGGCTGCGCCATGATCGGCCAGACGATGATCAACGTGAAGGCCTCCGGGGCGCGGACCCGCATCTCGACCTTCCTCGCCGGCGTCTTCCTCCTCGTGCTCGTCGTCGGGCTCGGCGACGTCGTCGCGGTCATCCCGATGGCCGCGCTCGTCGCCGTCATGGTCATGGTCTCCGTGGGCACCTTCGACTGGCACAGCATCCGGCCGGCCACCCTGCGCCGGATGCCGAGGTCCGAGACGCTCGTCATGGTCGCGACCGTCGTCGTGGTGGTCGCCACGCACAACCTCGCCATCGGCGTCGCCGTCGGCGTCGTCGTCGCGATGGTCATGTTCGCCCGCCGGGTCGCCCACTTCACGCGCACCCACCGCGAGCTCGTCGAGGCCACCGACGGCTCGGTCACCGCCCGCTACACCGTCACCGGTGAGCTCTTCTTCGCCTCCAGCAACGACCTGTACACCCAGTTCGACTACGCCGGTGACCCCGAGCGGGTGGTCATCGACCTGACCCACTCCCACATCTGGGACGCCTCCACCGTCGCCTCGCTGGACGCCATCACGACGAAGTACGAGCGCAAGGGCAAGACCGTCGAGATCGTCGGTCTCAACGACTCCAGCGCCGAGCGCCACGACCGCCTCACCGGTTCCCTGACGCCGCACTAGCCGGGGGTCGGCCGGTCGGAGGGCGTCAGCCGATGCCCAGGGCGGCGGCGAAGGCGTCCGGGTCGGCCACGGTGAAGGTCGCTCCCGGATGCCGGATGCGGCCGGTCGGGTCGATGGCCGGGACGGGGTCGTGGAACGCGACGCACACCCCGCGCTCGCCGTTGGTCGCGAAGGTGACGCCCCGGTCGGTGAAGGACAGGTGCGGCGGACCGGCGGTCTTGACGAAGGCGTAGCCGCCGGTCTGCTCCACGTGGGCCACGTTGTCCAGCGAGGTCTCCAGCCGCCACCACCCGAAGCGCGACCGCAGCACGCCGTCGCCCACCTCCACCCAGGCCGTCGCGGGCAGCACCCCGAAGGGCAGGCCGGCGATGCGGTAGCGGGGGTCGAACGCGAAGGTGAAGCGCTGCGTGGTCATCCCCCGACGCTACGGGGGCCCCGGCCACCGTGGGCCGGCACGAGCGGTTCGTCGAGGCGCCCGACGGAGTCCCAGTGCCGGGCGCCGACGAACGACACCTCCCCCGGCTCCGGACCCAGCACCGCCAACGCCTCGGCCACCTGCTCCCCCGTGAGCCGCCCGCCCAGCGTCACGTGCGGCACCCAGCGCCCGGGCTCCACGAGCGCGGACGACAGCGGCCCGACCGCCGCCGCGACGCCCGCCTGCAGCGCGAGCAGCTCTCGGGTGACGACGACGAGCCGGGCCAGCACGAACGGGCCGCGACCGAGGACGACCGGGGCGCCGAGCCACCCGGCCACCGGCAGCGCCGAGACCGGGTCGGCGAGCGCGTCGGCCCCCGGCCATCCCTCGCTCGTCGTCAGGGTCACGTGCGGCCGGTTGGAGGCCCCGCGGTGGTCGGCCCGGCTCGGCAGCCCGGCCCCGGCGAGGCGCGCCCACTCCGCCCGCACGCCCGCGTCGGCGGCCGGGTCGAGGAGCAGCTCGACGTGGTGCACCCCGCCATCCTCACCCTCTCGGGCCGGTCGCACGGGCCGGGATGTCGGTCGCGGCCCCTAGCGTCGAGCCATGGACCTCACCGGATGCCTCGCCGTCGTCACCGGTGCGGGAGCAGGGCTCGGCGAGGTGGTCGCCCGGGCCGCCGCCGCGCGCGGGTGCAGGGTGCTCGTCGCCGACCGGGACGGCGAGGCCGCCGAGCGCGTGGCCGCCGGCCTGCGCACGACCGGCGGCCGGGCCCGCGGCGTCGCCTGCGATGTGCTGCTCGACGACGACCTCGAACGGCTGGCCGCCGAGGCCGACGCCGAGGGCGGCGCTGCGCTGCTCGTCAACAACGCCGGCGGCTGGGGCGACGCCCCGGCGCAGTACCCCGAGGCCGACCCCGACGAGTGGTCAGCCGTGCTCGCGCTCAACCTGCGGGCCCCGATGCTCCTCCTCCAGCGCTGCCTGCCCGGCCTGCGCCGCCACGGCGGTGCGGTGGTCAACGTCGCCTCGAGCGGAGCACTCGGGCGCGCCCCGTACGGAAGCCCGCCGTACGGGGCCGCCAAGGCGGGGCTCATCCGCCTCACGACCTCCCTCGGCGGGCCGGCCACCGGCGGGGTCCGCGTCACCTGCGTCGTCCCCGGCTGGGTCGGGCTGCCACGGGCCCTCGAGGAGTGGGACGCCCTCACCGTCACGGAGCGGTCCGGCCGGCCCGCCCTCGTCCCTCCGGAGCACGTCGCGGCCACCGTCCTCGACCTCGCCGCGGACGACGCCCCCGGCGGCACCGTCGTCGAGCTCCTCGACGGCACCGGTCGTACCGTCCTCGCCCCCGCTCCGGCCTGACGTCGGCTGCGGATCCCGCGGCGCGACCTTGCCAACGGACCCGGGATCCGGCTGTCAACCATTGCCGGGGGTGTCGATGGACACGGTCACTAGGTTCCCGGTATCACAACACCTGTGAGCGGCGTCACCGACGCAGCCCCGGCGAAAGAGGTCACCCGCATGTCCCTCGGTCTCGGATGGAAGCTCAAGGGCGACGGCGCGTCGCTCGCTCCCGGTGAGGTCGTCGCCCCCGACGAACGCCTCTCGTGGGGTCGCACGGTCGGGCTCGGCGCCCAGCACGTCGTCGCGATGTTCGGCGCGACGTTCGTCTTCCCGCTGGTCATGGGCCTCAACGCCCAGCTGGCCATCATGATGAGCGGCATCGCGACGATCGCGTTCCTCCTCATCGTCTCCGGCAAGGTCCCGAGCTACCTCGGCACCTCCGCCTCGTTCGTCGGTGGGGTCGCGGCGATCCGCGCCCAGGGCGGCGACTCCGCCGAGGTCACCGGCGCCATCCTCGTCGCGGGCCTCGTCCTCGCCGCCGTCGGCGTCGCCATCCACTTCCTCGGCTCGCGCGTCCTCCACGAGGTGCTGCCCCCGGTCGTCACCGGTGCGGTCGTCATGCTCATCGGGTTCAACCTCGCCCCGGTCGTCGCCGGCATCTACTGGCCCCAGGACCAGTGGGTCGCCATCCTCACGATGCTCTTCACGATCGTCGTCGCCGTCGCGTTCAAGGGCTTCATCGGCCGCATCGCCGTCTTCCTCGCGCTGATCTTCGGCACCCTCCTCTCCTGGGGCCTCGACGAGACCGTCGGCAAGATCACCTCGGTCCTCGGCGGCGCCACGGAGGCCACGACCCACCTGCGCTGGGACACCTCCGGCATCGGCAACGCGGCGTGGTTCGGCCTGCCGCCGTCGACGACGACCGGCGCCGACGGCAAGGAGATCGTCGGCATCCACGCCCCGAGCTTCTCGGTGGCCGCGATCCTCCTCGTCCTGCCCGCCGTCATCGCCCTCATCGCCGAGAACACCGGCCACGTCAAGGCGGTCGCCGAGATGACCGGCCACAACCTCGACCCGGTCATGGGCCGCGCCATCGCCGCCGACGGCATCGGCACCGTCATCGCCACCTCGGTCGGCGGCTCCCCCACGACCACCTACGCCGAGAACATCGGCGTCATGGCGGCCACCCGCGTCTACTCCACGGCCGCCTACTGGGTCGCCGCCGTCGTCGCCATCCTCTTCGGGCTCTCGCCGAAGTTCGGCGCCCTCGTGGCCTCCGTGCCGGGCGGCGTCCTCGGCGGCATCACCGTGGTCCTCTACGGCATGATCGGCCTGCTCGGCGCGAAGATCTGGAGGGAGAACGGGGTCGACTTCGGCAACCCGATCAACCTCGTCCCGGTCGCCGCCGGCATCATCATCGGCATCGGCAACGTCGAGCTGAAGATCACCGACAACTTCTCGCTCGGTGGCATCGCGCTCGGCACCATCGTGACGATCGCCGGCTGGCACCTCGCCCGTGCCATCGCCCCCGGCGAGCTGCGCGCCGGCACCGAGGGGACGATGGTCTCGGTCGGCGACCACGTCTACGGCGACAGCGACGGTGTCGACGACCTCTACCAGGAGGGCTACCCGGGCGAGCGCGGTGCGCGCGAGCCGGGGCGCGACGCCCGCCCCTGAGCCACCGCGTGCGCCCCGCCCGGCCGCGACCCCGGGCGGGGCGCACGCATTTTCCCGACCGACGCACGGCCCGCCCCTACCGTGGGCCCGTCCCGAGAGGCAGGATCGAACAGGTGAAGCCCGCCCCCTTCGTCCACCACGCCCCACGCTCCGTCGAGGAGGCGGTGGCCGCCCTCGCCGAGGTCGGGCACGACGGCAAGGTCCTCGCCGGCGGGCAGAGCCTCATCCCGCTGCTGTCGATGCGGCTCGCCTCGCCCGGGCACCTCGTCGACATCGCCGGCGTGGCGGGGCTCGACACGGTCGAGGTCGCCGACCGGCACGTCCGGGTCGGGGCGATGGTGCGGCACGCCGGGCTCGAGCGGCACGCCGGGGCGGCCGCCGCGCTCCCCCTGCTCCGCCTCGCCCTGCACCACGTCGCCCACCCGGCGATCCGCACCCGGGGCACGACCGTGGGGTCCATCGCCCACGCCGACCCCTCCGGCGAGATGCCGGCCGTCGCCGCCCTCACCGACGCGGTCGTGGAGGCCGTCGGCCCGGGCGGAGCACGGGAGGTCGCCGCCGCCGACTTCTTCGTCGGCCCGCTGGAGACCACCCTCGCCCCCGACGAGCTCGTCGTCGCCGTGCGCTTCGGCCGGTTCACCGCCACGACCCGCACGGGCTTCGCCGAGTCGGCCCGCCGCTCCGGCGACTACGCCCTCGCCGGCGTCGCCCTCGCCGTCGACGCCGACGGCGACGAGATCACCTCGGCCCGGGCCTCGTTCGTGTCCGTCACGCCCGTCCCCGACGTCCTCGACCTCGGCCCGGCCCTCGCCGGGCGTTCCCTCCACGACCTCCCCCTCGACGCCGTCGCCGAGCTCGTGCTCGCCCACGTCGACCCCGAGTCCGACATCCACGCCCCCGCCGAGTACCGGCGGATGCTCGCCGCCGAGCTCACCCGGCGGGCCCTGACCACCCTGGCGCACGACACGACGGAAGGAGCGGCATGAGCGAGGCCGCGGCCGAGCAGCTGTTGGAGATCACCCTGCGGGTCAACGGGGTCCGCCGGAGCGCGCGGGTCCCGGCCCGCCGGCTGCTCTCGGACGCCCTGCGCCACGACCTCGGGCTCACCGGCACGCACGTCGGCTGCGAGCACGGCGTCTGCGGGGCGTGCACCGTGCTCCTCGACGGCGAGCCGGCCCGGGCCTGCCTCGTCCTCGCGGTCACCGCGCAGGCCCACGAGATCACGACGGTCGAGGGCATCGGCTCCGACCCGGCGAACCTCAGCCCGGTGCAACAGGCCTTCGCCGAGTCGCACGCCCTCCAGTGCGGCTTCTGCACACCGGGGTTCATCACGACGATCAGCGCCTTCCTCGTCGAGAACCCGCACCCCACGCCCGAGGAGGCGCGCGAGGCGATCTCCGGCAACCTCTGCCGCTGCACCGGGTACCAGAACATCGTCAAGGCCGTCGTCCGCGCCTCCGAGATCGTCGCCGAGCGCGCGGAGGAGGGCCGATGAGCACCCGCCAGGTCGGCGAGAAGGTCCAGCGCCGCGAGGACCCCCGCCTGCTCACCGGCAACGGCCGCTACGTCGACGACCTCGGACGCGGCGCGCTCCAGGCGGCCTTCGTCCGCAGCCCGCACGCCCACGCCCGGATCACCGACATCGACATCGCCGACGCCTGGGAGCTCGACGGCGTCGAGGCGGTCTACACCTGGGAGGACCTCGAGGGCCGGGTCGGCGAACCGCTGCCCGTCCTCATCCCGCACCCGGCGATGACCCACCCGCGTACCGGGTACTGCCTCGCGAAGGACGAGGTCAACCACGTCGGCGAGGCGGTCGTCATGGTCGTCGCCCGCGACCGGTACGTCGCCGAGGACGCCTGTGGCCGCATCCGGGTCTCCTACGAGACGCTGTCTCCGGTCGTCGGACTCGAGAACGCCCGCGCCGCAGCCCGTCTCGTGCACGACGACGTCCCCGGCAACGTCTCGGCCAACCTGCGCCAGGAGGTCGGCGACGTCGACACCGCGATGGCCGCGGCCCCGAACCGGCTCACCCTCGAGCTCGAGATCGAGCGCAGCGCCTGCATGCCGATGGAGGGCAAGGGCGTCTACGCCCGGTGGGACGCCGACGACGAGTCGCTGCGCCTCCACTCCTCGACGCAGACCAGCACGGGGGTGCGGGCCGCCGTCGCGGCCAAGCTCGGGATGCCGCTGGCCAAGGTCGAGGTCGTCACCCCCGACGTCGGCGGCGGCTTCGGCGTGAAGATCGTCCACCCGTGGCCCGAGGAGGTCCTCGTGCCGTGGGCGGCGCGCCGGCTCGGCCGCGACGTCAAGTGGACCGAGGACCGCCGCGAGCACTTCGTCTCCAGCGCGCACGAGCGCGGGCAGCTCCAGGAGGTCGAGGTCGGCTTCGACGACGACGGCCGGCTGCTCGCCCTCGACGTCCGCTTCTGGCACGACAACGGCGCCTACACCCCGTACGGCATCATCGTCCCGATCATCACCGCCACCCAGCTGCTCGGGCCCTACAAGCCGGGCGCCTACCGGGTCGAGTTCTGGTCCATGTACACCAACACCGTTCTCGTGACGCCCTACCGGGGGGCCGGCCGCCCGCAGGGGTGCTACGCGATGGAGCGCACCATGGACGCCATCGCCGCCCACCTCGGCCTCGACCGCACCGAGGTGCGCAGCCGCAACTTCATCCAGCCCGACGAGATGCCCTACGACCACGGCCTGATGTTCCAGGACGGCCGTCCGCTCAAGTACGACTCCGGCGACTTCCCGGCGTCCCTGGCCAAGCTCAAGGAGCTCGTCGGCTGGGACGACTTCGCCGCCTACCGCGAGCAGGCCGCGGCCGAGGGCCGCCGGGTCGGCCTCGGCATCGGCTGCTACGTCGAGGGCACCGGCGTCGGGCCCTACGAGGGTGGGCACGTGCAGGTCGAGACGAACGGCCGGGTCAACGTCGCCACCGGCCTGACCACCCAGGGTCAGGGACACCAGACGGTGCTGGCCCAGATCGTCGCGGACGAGCTCGGGGTGCGGCTCGAGGACGTCCACGTCACGACCGGCGACACCCGCCGGATGGCGTACGCGGTCGGCACCTTCGCCTCGCGCGGTGCGGTCATGTCGGGCAACGCGGTCGCGCTGGCCGCCCGGGTCGTGCGCGAGAAGGCACTGCGGATCGCCGCCGACGCCCTCGAGGTCTCGGCCGACGACCTCGAGATCGCCGACGGCGTCATCTCGGTCAAGGGTGCCCCCGGCAGCTCCATCGACCTCAAGACGGTCGCCGTGCTGTCGAACCCGTTGCGCTACGCCTTCGACACCTCGGCCCAGGCGGCCACCCAGTTCGCCGGCACCTTCGACCCCGACAAGCCGCCCGTCGCCGACGACGACGAGCCCGGCCTGGAGGGCCAGGACTTCTACTCCCCCACCCAGGCGACCTTCGCCAACGGGATGCACGCCGCGGTCGTCGAGACCGACCCGGTGACCGCCGAGATCCGCATCCTGCGCTACTGCGTCGTCCACGACTGCGGCGTCATGGTCAACCCGATGATCGTCGAGGGTCAGGTGCACGGCGGCGTCGCCCAGGGCGTCGGCGGCGCCCTCTACGAGCGGATGGTCTACGACGAGGGCGGGCAGCTGCTCAACGCCTCGTTCATGGACTTCCTCATCCCCTACGCCTCCGAGGTGCCGCACGTCGAGACCGACCACCTCGAGACGCCCTCGCCGCTCAACCCGCTCGGCCTCAAGGGCGCCGGCGAGGCGGGCACCATCCCGGTCAGCGCCGTCATCGCCTCGGCCATCGAGGACGCCGAGGGCTTCCCCATCCGCTCGATGCCGATCAGCCCCCCGGAGCTCTGGGCCCTGCGGCGCACCCACTCCCCCGACCCCGCGCAGGAAGGCACGTCATGAAGATCTCCGGAACCTCGACCCTCGAGGCGCCCGTCGACCGCGTCTGGGCCGCCATCCTCGACCCCGCCGTCCTCGCCCGCTGCATCCCCGGCTGCGAGGCGCTGCGCACGGTCGGCGAGGACCGGTACGCGATGACCGTCACCGCCGGCGTCGCGGCCATCAAGGGCACCTACACCGGCGAGGTGGCCCTCACCGACATGGCCAAGCCCTCGGCCCTCACGTTGCGTGCCAACGGGTCCGGCGCCCCCGGCACGATCGACGCCGACGTCCGCGTCACCCTCGCCCCGTCGGCGGGCGGCGGCACCGACCTCGCGTACGACGCCGACGCCACGGTCGGCGGCACCATCGGCGGGGTGGGCCAGCGGATGCTCGCCGGCGTGACGAAGAAGATGGCCGGCCAGTTCTTCAGCGCCCTCGACGCCGACATCGCCGGCGGCGGCGCGGCACCCACCGCGGCCGTCGCCCCGGCGGCCACCCCCGCCGGCGCCCCGGCCGGTGCCCCTGCCGGTGCCCCCGCGGTCGGCGAGACCTTCGTCGGCCGCGCCGCGAGCGCTCCGGCCGGCGGCACCTCGACCCGTGACCTCGTGCTCGCCGGCCTCGCCGGGGCCGCCATCGCCCTCGCCGGCGTCGCGCTCGGCGCCCGGATCGGGAGGCGTCGCTGATGCGTGCGTTCACCGTCGCCGCCGTGCAGGTCGCCCCGGTCACCGGAGCGCTGACCGCCGACTCGGTCACCGCCAACATCGACCGCTGCATCGACTGGACGCGGCGCTGCGTCGAGGCCACCGGCGCCGAGCTCGTCGTCCTCCCCGAGTCGTGCACGACCGGCTTCACCCCCGGCTGCCCGACCGAGGAGCTGTGGGAGCTGGTCTCGGAGGTCCCCGGCCCGGTGACCCGGCGCCTCGCCGACCTCGCCGCGGAGCTGGGCATCCACCTCGTCTTCGGCACCTACGAGCGCGGCGCGACCCCGGACGTCGTCTACAACGCGTCGGTGCTCGTCGACCCGCGTGGCGAGGTCGTCGGCGTCTACCGCAAGACCCACCCGTTCTGCTCCGAGGCGGTCTCCGGCGGTGGCTGGGTGACCCCCGGCGACACCGTCACCGTCGTCGACACCGAGCTCGGCCGGATCGGGATGATCGTCTGCTTCGACGGCGACTACCCCGAGCTCTCCCGCATCCAGGCCGTGCAGGGCGCCGAGGTCATCTGCCGCCCGTCCGCCCTGCTGCGCAGCGCCGACCTCTGGGAGCTCACCTCCCGGGCGCGCGCCTACGACAACCACGTGTTCGTCGTCGGCGCCAACGCCACCGGCACCGACGCCGCCGGGGTGCACTACTTCGGCAACAGCCACGTCGTCACCCCGATCGGGCACATCGTCGCCAAGGCCGCCTCCCACGAGGGGTGGGTCTCCGCACGCCTCGACCCGGCCGAGGCCCTGGCGTCGCTGACCCCCGGCTCGAACGTCGGGCAGGGGTTCGACCACCTGCGCGACCGCAACCTCGACCTCATCCGGAACCACCGCGAGGAGCTCGAGGCCCCCGCCAAGTCCTCCTTCCCGCACGCCTGAGCCATCCCCTCCCGACAGGGGCCGGACGAACCGGATCCGACCCCACCGGCGTGTCGCCGGCCGGAAGGGGTCACACTGCACTGTGACGTCACGACGCCCCGCGGCCCCGACCAGCTACTCCGCACGCAGCCCCTTCCGGGCGGCGGAGGCGGTCCCGGTGGAGGTGTTCGAGGTCGGCGACCGGGTCACCCACGACCGGTTCGGGATGGGCCGGGTCATCGTCCTCGAGTCGGCCGCGGTGCTCGTCGACTTCGGCGCGCAACGGGCGCGGGTCACCAGCCCGTACACGCGGCTCACCAAGCTCTGACCTGTCCGCGTCAGCCGGCGACGCGTCCGGCGGCCCACCGCGCGGTCGAGGTCATCTCGACCGGTCCGGGCCCGAGCCGCCGTTCCAGCTCGGCCCGCAGCTCCTCGCGCCGCACCTCGCCGAGCCGCTCGACGTAGGCGCCGGCCGGCCCGATGCCCTCGAGGAACGGGTCCCAGTACTCGGCGAACGTGGCGAAGCGCATCGGCACCTCGAGCACACCACCGCCGACGTCGGCGACGCCCCCGCGCGTGAGCAGGGCCTCCAGACCGCCGCTGCCCGCCGGCCGGTCGAGGGCCTGGTCCTCGGCACCGGGCCACAGGGCGGCCGCCGCGTCCCAGAAGGCCCGCAGCATCGCCATCCCGCTCGCGTAGTCCCACACGGCGGCCCCGACGACCCCGCCCGGCCGGGTGACCCGCACCATCTCGGCCACCCCGGCCTCGGGGTCGGGGACGAAGTTGAGCACGAGCAGGGCGAGCGCGACGTCGACCTCGTCGTCGTCCAGGGGCAGTGCCTCCGCCGTGCCCGGGAGCACCCGCACCGCGTCGCCCAGCCGCTCGCGGGCCGCCGCGACGAACGGCGGCGCGGGGTCGACCGCCGTCACCCGGCAGTCCGGGGCCCGGCGCAGCAGCTCGGCGGTGAGGTTGCCGGTCCCGCACCCGACGTCGCACGCCGAGGAGGGCGCGGGCACCGGAGCGACCGCGTCGAGGAAGGAGGGCGCGAGTGCCGTGCTCCACCGGCCCATGAACCGCTCGTAGGCGGCCGCGTCACCGAACACCGGCCCAGCGTGGCACCGGCCGGGCCCGCGCGCCAGACCCGCCGGGCCCGGTTTCCGCCGACGGCCGACGGGCCCGTGGTCCGAGCCGATACGCTCGCCGACGAGGGCGCCCGCGCAGGAGGCGCTCCCGATCGAGGCCCGGGGGCGGGAAAGGACTTCACCGATGCAGGTCGCGATGCTCGTCATCGGAGGGGTGGGCATCCTCCTGCTCCTCGTCTCGCTGGTCCTCGGCGACCTGCTCGACGGCGTCCTCGACAGCGTCGGACCCGACGCCCTGTCCGGGCTGGCCGTCGCCGGCTTCCTCGCCGCCTTCGGCTTCGTCGGGGCCCTCGTCCTCGACGCCGGCGCCTCGAGTGCGGTCGCCATCCTCGCCGGGCTCGTCGCCGGTGTCGCCGCGGGGGCGGGGGCCGGGTACGCGAGCACGCGCCTCATGCGCGGCGGCGACGAGGCGAACGTCCGCTCGGCCGGCCTGGTCGGCCTGTCCGGCACCGTCATCGAACCGGTCCCCACCGAGGGCTACGGGATGGTCAGCGTGGTCGCCTCCGGGCACATCACGCGGCTCAACGCCCGCGCCGACGAGCCCCTGCCCAGCGGGGCGGCGGTCGTCGTCACCGCGGTCCTCAGCCCGACGTCGGTCAAGGTCGCGCGCAAGCAGGACTGACCCCGACAGCCACCCGCCGCACGGAACCGGGGGACCGTGCGGCGCGTCCATCTCCTCACCCCGTTCACCCTGGGTGCCACCGCGCACCCGGAAAGGTCAGGAACCATGTTCGGCGTCTCGGTCGGCCTCGTCGCCGTCCTCGGGCTCGTGCTCCTCGTCGTCCTCACCGGTCTCGTCATCGCCTCGCGCTACCGCGTCGCCGGACCGAACGAGGCGTTCATCGTCACCGGCCGCAAGGGCAAGGAGGTGAAGAACCCGGAGACCGGCGAGATGTCCACCGACCTCTCCGGCCAGAAGGTCGTCATGGGTGGCGGCGTCTTCGTCGTCCCGTTCGTCCAGCGCCTCCACATCCTCGACCTCTCCAGCCGCCGGATCATGGTGCAGATCCGCGGCGCGGTCTCGGGCCAGGGCGTCAAGCTCAACCTCGACGGCGTCGCCATCGTCAAGGTCGGCGGCAACGAGGACTCCATCCGGGCCGCCGCCCAGCGCTTCCTCACCCAGCAGGGCGAGGTCGAGACCTTCACCCAGGAGACGCTCGCCGGCTCGCTGCGCTCGATCGTCGGCTCGCTGACCGTCGAGCAGATCATCCGCGACCGCGCGGCGTTCGCCCAGCGGGTTGCCGACGAGGCCGAGTCCTCGCTCACCGGCCAGGGCCTGGTCCTCGACACCTTCCAGATCCAGGACATCACCGACGACGGCACCTACCTCTCCGACCTCGGCCGCCCCGAGTCGGCCAAGGTCGGCCAGCTCGCCGCGATCGCCGAGGCCAACGCCCGGCAGGCCGCCGAGCAGGCGCGGATCGTCGCCGAGCAGGAGATCGCGGTCAGCCAGCGCCAGCTCGCGCTGAAGACGGCCGAGATCAAGGCCGAGACCGACGCCGCGCAGGCCCAGGCCGCCGCGGCCGGTCCGCTCGCCCAGGCCGACCGCGACCAGGCGATCCTCACCGAGCAGGAGAAGGTCGCCGTCCGCCAGGCCGCGCTCAAGGAGCGCCAGCTCGACACCGAGGTCCGCAAGCCGGCCGACGCGGCCCGCTACCGCGTCGAGCAGGAGGCCGAGGCCTCGCGCAACGCCGCCATCGCCGAGGCGGAGGCCCGCAAGGCGGCGAGCATCGCCGCGGCCCAGGCGGACGCCGAGAAGGCCCGGCTCACCGGTGAGGCCGAGAAGGCCCGCCGGACGGCGCTGGCCGAGGCCGAGGCCATCGAGGGCTCGCGCCGCGGTGAGGCCGACAAGGCGCTGCGTGTCGCCCAGGCCGAGGCGACCCGGGCCGAGGGTGAGGCGCAGGCGAGCGCCATCCTCGCGACCGGTCAGGCCGAGGCCGAGGCGATGAACAAGCGCGCCGACGCCTTCGCCCGGTACAACGAGGCCGCCGTCCTCCAGATGCTCGTCGAGGTCCTGCCGCAGGTGGCGCGCGAGGTCGCCGCGCCGATGGCGGCCATCGACAAGCTGACCGTCGTCTCCACCGACGGCGCCGCCGCGCTGCCGAAGCAGGTGACGGACAACCTGACCCAGACGATGGCGATGCTGCAGAACACGACGGGCGTCGACCTCCAGGCGCTGCTCCAGCGCTTCACCGGCTCGGCCACCGAGGCGGCGGTCGCTGCCACCCCCGCACCCGACGCGAGGGAGTGACTAGCCTGCACGGATGCTCCGGAGACTCCTGCGACTCGCCGTGGCGGCGGTCGTCGCCGTGCTCCTCGTCCTCGCCCTCGGCTGGGCGGGCCTGCGGTGGGTGCTCCCCCACTACCGGCCCGCCCTCGAGGACGGCGAGCGCTACGGCATCGACGTCTCGGTGCACCAGGGCCGCATCGACTGGCGGGCCGTCGCCGGGGACGGGATCGAGGTCGCCTACCTCAAGGCGTCGGAGGGGTCGACGTTCGTCGACGACCGGTTCGCCGAGAACTGGGAGGCGGCCCGGGAGGCCGGCGTCGGCGTCGGCGCCTACCACTTCTTCACGCTGTGCAAGGAGGGCACCGAGCAGGCCGCCAACCTCCTGGGCCGGCTGCGGGCCGTCGGCGCGGACGCCTCGACCTCGCTCCCGCCGGTGGTCGACCTCGAGCTGAGCGGCAACTGCGCGGCCCGCCCGCCGGCCGAGGTGGTCCAGCGCCGGCTCACCGACTTCGTCTCGACCGTCGAGGCCGGCACCGGCCAGCGGGTCCGGCTCTACGCCCTCGGCGACTTCACCGAGCGCTATCCGCTGCCCACCGCGCTCGAGGACCGCGAGCGCTGGGTGCGGCGGCTCGTCCTGCGCCCGTCCGACGACGGCTGGGCGTGGTGGCAGGTGAGCAGCCGGGCGCGGGTCGCCGGCATCGACGGTCCGGTCGACCTCGACGTCGTCGCGCCGGACCGACGCCCCTGACCGCGCCGCCCCTTGGCGAGGATGGCCGGGGGATGCCCGGTCCGTCGGCAGCATCTGCCAACGCGACAGCCCGGCGGCGCCGGGTTGGATCGTCACCATGACCGACGGGCAGCGCAGGCGCATCCGGGTGGGCATCGACACCGGGGGCACGTTCACCGACGTCGTCGCCGTCGACGAGGACTCGGGCGAGGTCGTGACGACCAAGACCCCGAGCACGCCGGCGAACCCGGCGGACGGGTTCATCGCCGGCATCGAGAAGATCCTCGGGGTGATGGGCGCCTCCGGGCACGACCTCACCGCGGTGTCGCACGGCACGACCGTCGCGACGAACAAGCTGCTCGAGGGCAAGGTCGAGCGGCTCGGGTTCGTGACGACCGAGGGCTACGAGTTCATGCTCGAGATCGCCCGCCAGGCCGTGCCCGACGGGTACGGCAACTCCTACTTCTGGGTCAAGCCGCCGCGCATCGTCCCCGCCGACGCCGTGCGTACCGTGCGCGGGCGCCTCGACGTCACCGGCGCGCAGGTGCGCCCGTTCTCCGAGGAGGACGCCGTCGCCGCCGCGCGCTTCTTCCGCGAGCGCGGCATCACGACGATCGGGGTCTGCTTCCTGCACGCCTACGCGAACGACGAGCACGAGCTCGCGATGCGCGAGGTGCTCCGGCGCGAGCATCCCGACGCGGTCGTCTCCATCAGCAGCGAGGTGCTGCGCGAGTACCGCGAGTACGAGCGGGCGATGACGACGCTCGTCGACGCCGCGGTCAAGCCGAACGTCAGCCGGTACGTGACGAACATCCACGAGCGGCTCGACGGCTTCACCGGCGGGCGACCGGTGCCGTTCTACGTCATGAAGTCCAACGGCGGCGTGCTCTCCGCCGACGAGGTCGTGCACCAGCCGATCACGACGGTGCTGTCCGGCCCGGCGGCCGGGGCGCTCGGGGCGGCCCTCATCGCCGAGAAGGCCGGCTTCGGCAAGGTGCTCACCTGCGACGGAGGGGGAACCTCCACCGACGTCTCGGTCGTCCTCGACGGCGAGCCGACGCTGACCACCGAGGGCTCGGTCGGCGCCTACCCGAGCAAGATTCCCATGATCGACGTCGTCACCGTCGGCGCGGGCGGCGGGTCGGTCGCCTGGGTCTCGCCCGAGGGCACGCTCAAGGTCGGACCGCACTCGGCCGGGGCCGACCCCGGGCCGCTCTGCTACGGGCGCGGCGGGACCGAGCCGACGATCACCGACGCCCACGTCGTCCTCGGCCGGATCCCCCCGCACCTGCTCGGCGGCGAGATCCCGCTCGACGTCGAGGCCGCCCGCTCCGGGCTCGTCGACCTCGCCGGCAAGCTGGGTCTCGACCTGGAGCGTTGTGCGACAGGCGTGCTGGAGATCTCGGCGTGGAACCAGGCGAACGCGCTCCGGCAGGTCTCGGTCAAGCGGGGCCTCGACGTCCGCGACTTCATGCTCACCACCTTCGGCGGCTCGGGCTCGCTGCTCGCCTGCCGCCTCGTCGACGTGCTCGACCTCGCCGGGGCGGTCGTCCCGCAGAACCCCGGCAACCTCAGCGCCTTCGGGCTGCTCACCGTCGACGTCCGCAACGACTACGTGCAGACCCACGTCGCGCGGCACGACGGCCTCGACGTCGGCGCGGTGGCGACGGTGCTCGACCGGCTGACCGCCCGGGGCGCCGCGGCCCTGTCGGCGGAGGGCTTCGCCCCCGAGCAGCACGAGTTCGTCCGCACCGCCGACCTGCGCTACTTCGGGCAGGCCTACGAGGTGCGGGTGCCGGCCGGGGCGGGTGCGGTCGACGCGGCGTGGGCCGAGGAGGTCGCCGCGCGCTTCCACGACGAGCACCGCCAGCTCTACGGCTACGACTTCCGGGACGACCCGACCCAGCACGTCGAGTGGGTCAACCTGCGGGTCACCGGCGTCGGCCCGATCACCCGACCCGAGCTGCAGCCGCTCCCCGAGCGCGAGGGTCCCGTCGGTGGCGGCCTGCCGGGGCAGCGGTCGGTGCGCCCGGTGTGCTTCGACCCGGACGCCGGCTACGTCGACACGCCGGTCCTCTGGCGTCCGGACCTGCGCGCCGGTGACACCTTCTCGGGCCCGGCGGTCGTCGAGGAGTTCGGCTCGACCGTTCCCGTCCACCCCGGCTTCGCGGTCCGCGTCGACGCCTGGGGCAACCTCGTCCTCACCAAGGAGACGACCCGATGACCGTCGACGTCGAGACCTACCTCGCCACCCCACCGGTCAACCCGGCCGGGCTGCCGACGACGTACGAGCACGGCGGCAGGCTCACCGCGCCGGGCAGCGCCGTCGACCCGATCCTCGTCGAGATCGTCCAGGGCACCCTGGCCAGCGTCGAGATGGAGGTCGAGACGGCCATCGCGCGCACCTCGCGTTCGCCGATGATCCGCGACGCCCACGACTTCCGGGCCGGCATCCACGACCGGCAGCTGCGCAAGCTGACCGGCCGCTCGTACTCGGCGCTGGTGCACCCGGTCGTGCGCGACTTCCCGCTCGCCGAGATGCACGAGGGCGACGTCTTCTTCCACAACGACGTCTACGAGTCCGAGGGCGGCATCGGCCACCTGCCCGACCTCTGCGTCACGGTGCCGGTCTTCCACGAGGGCGAGGTCGTCGCGTTCGTCCAGGCCTTCGGGCACCACGATGACATCGGCGGCGCCTGCCCGGGGTCAATGCCCAGCGGCGCGCAGAGCGTCTTCGAGGAGGGGCTGTCCGTCCCGCCGATCAAGCTGTGGGACAGCGGCGTCCCGAACCGCGCGGCCCTGCGGATCATGACCCGCAACAGCCGGATGCCGGACAGCCTGGCCGCCGACCTCGACGCCGAGTGCTCCGCCTGCCTCATGGGGGCCCGGCGGCTCGGCGAGCTGTTCGCCCGCTACGGCCGCGACACGGTCGAGGCGGCCTTCGACGCCATCCTCGACGCGACCACCGAGACCTACCGGCGCGAGGTCCTCGACAAGATCCCCGACGGCACGTGCGTCTGGGGGGACACCGCCGGGCAGGCGGGCGGCGACGAGCCGATGCTGCACACCCAGCGGATCACGTTGACCAAGACCTCGACCGGGGGCCCCGGCCCCGGCGACGGCGGGCCGCGGCTGGTCATCGACTTCACCGGCACGAGCGCGCAGGCCAAGGGTCCCATCAACCACTGCGGCGACTACGTCGGCGGCAACTTCCTCAAGAAGTGGCTCGCCCCGATCCTGCGCAACCTCGCCGACACCCCCGAGCGGATGGCCGAGCTCGACGTCAACGAGGGCGTCGTGCCGCTCATCGAGATGCGGTTCCCGGAGAAGGGGACCCTGCTGACGCCGGTGTACCCCGCGCCGACGAACGCGCGCACCTTCGTCATCCTGCGGCTGCTCGGCGTGCTCGCCGGTGTCGTCGCGAAGGCGGTCGACGGCCGGATGCCCGCCGACCAGGAGACGATCCGTTACACGGGCGTCTACGGCAAGGACCGCGACGGCAACGACTACCTCATGCGCGAGGTGCTCGGCGGCGGTTCCGGAGGGCGCTACTACGCCGACGGCGAGGACACCATCCACGTCGTCCCGGACTCGCGGAACCTGCCGACCGAGTTCACCGAGAGCCGTTTTCCCTTCCGGGTCGAACGCCTCGGCCTCGCCGTCGACTCCGGAGGGGCCGGGCGGTACCGCGGCGGCCTGGGCTACGAGAAGCACATCCGGATGCTCGAGGACGCGCACTTCATGTCCATCGCCGACCGCTCGATCCTCGCCTGCTGGGGCGTCAAGGGCGGGCGGGCCGGCCGGCCGTTCGAGGTGACCATCGACCTCGGCGGGCCGGACGAACGCACCGTCGACGCCCTCGCCGACGCCGAGCCGGTGCGCGCCGGGCAGGTCATCCGGATCCGGACGACCGGTGGCGGTGGCTGGGGCGACCCCCTCGAGCGGCCGTACGACGAGGTGGAGCGCGACCTGCGCTGGGGCAAGGTGTCGTTCGAGGGGGCGCGAGCCGACTACGGCGTCGTCGCCTCCGGGACGAGGGACGAGCCCGTCGTCGACGTCGAGGCCTCCGACGCGCTGCGCGCCGAGCTGCGCTCGGCCCGGGGCGAGCAGCCCTTCTTCGACCGGGGCCCCGGGTACGCGCGCCTCGCCGGCGGCAGTGCCGCGGCCGACGTCGACTGGCTCTGACGGTGCCGACGGGACCGACGGGCGGACCGGTCCTCGTCGTCGGGGCCGCCGGCAAGACCGGCCGGGCCGTCACGGCGGCGCTGCGCGCCCGCGGGGTCCCGGTCCGTGCGGCGATCCGGCCCGGGCGCGTGGCGTCGGCCCCGGCCGGCACCGACGCGGTGCCCGTCGACCTCGCCACCGGGGCGGGCCTCGAGGCCGCCCTCGACGGCTGTCGTGCCGCGTACCACCTCGCCCCGAACGTGCACCCGGACGAGGTCGGGATGGCGCGCCGGGTCGCCGCTGCCGCCCGGGTGACCGGGCTCCCGCACCTCGTCTTCCACTCGGTCCTCCACCCCGACGACCCCCGGATGCCGCACCATCTCCGCAAGGCCGAGGCCGAGCGCATCCTGCGCGGGCTACACCGCAGTACCTGCCGTGATCACGACGAGTACTGCGGCGTAGCCGGCGACGTGGGGCGAGCGCTGGGGGTCGTGGTGCTGCGCCCGGCCGCGTACCACGAGAACCTGCTGGCCCAGGTGCTCGACGGCGAGGTCGTGCTGCCCTACTCGGACGGGTCGCCCTTCTCGACGGTGGCCCTCGGGGACGTCGCCGAGGCGGCCGCGACCGTGCTGCTCGACCCGGGCCACGGCGGCGAGGTGCTCGACCTCGCCGGCCCGGAGGTCCTCACGACGGCCGCGATGGTCGAGCAGGCGGCCGAGGTCCTCGGCCGGCCGGTCCGCATCGTCCGCACGACCCCCGCCGCGTGGGCGGCCGGGCCCGGGGCGGGCCTCGACCCCGTCCGCCGGGAGGCGCTCCGGGCGATGTTCGCGGCCTACGACGAGGACGGTCTCGTCGGCGACCCGGCCGACCTCGCCGCCCTGCTCGGCCGCTCCCCCACGCCGTGGCGCGACACCGTCGCCACGGCCGCAGCGCGCTGACCGACCCGCCGACCTTCCGGCTCCCGAGGGGAGGCAACACGCAGGGCATCCGGCGTCGCCGTCTGCGTGTTGCCTCCCCTCGGCGACGTCGGGGCCCCTCCCTGTCGTCGCGGCGGTCAGCGGGCGGTGACCCGGGCGATCCGTCGGGCCAGGGCTCGCGGGAAGCGCGCCGCGATGGCGTCGCCGATGCGCGCCACCGGCGCGACGGCCCGCAGGGTCGGGCCGAGGGGCGCGCCGGGCAGGGCGTCGACGGTGACCATCCCGATGGTCGACGCGGCGAGGGCGCCGGCCAGCCCGTCGGCGTCGACCGCGCCGTCCAGCCCGTGCGTGCGCACGACGCGGCGCACGGCCTCGGTGACCACCTCGCGCCACGTGCCGAGGCTGTCGGCGAGCGCGGCCGCCATCTCCGGGTCGTGGTGGCTCGCGGCCATGACGTGGACGAGCAGGGCGGCGCTGCCGTCCGCGCGCGAGCGCTCCCCGAGCCGCGAGCCGACGGCGTACAGGTCGGTGAAGGTCGTCGCGGCCGCGAGCTCCGCGGCGTAGTCGTCGACCATCGCGCGGGTCGCGGCGGCGTACGCCGCCCGGAGCAGGCCCTCGACCCCCTCGAAGTGGTAGAAGATCAGCGCCTGGTTGACCCCGGCCTCGGCCCCGATGGCGCGCGCGGTGAGCCCGCGGGCACCGGCGCGCGCGGTGAGCCGGACCGCCGCGTCCATGAGGTCCTGCCGGGTCGTGGTGCTCACGGGGACACCGTACGGGCCGGCCGGGGCAGCTCCCGCGGACCGAGGCCACAGGCGTCGGCGACCGCCTGGACCGCGACGTCGAGGACCGGCAGCCGGACGAGCCAGCCGAGCCAGGCCCACGGCAGGGAGACGCGTTCGAGGCAGCGCGCGAGCGCGGCGACCCCGCGGTCGTCGACGCCCGCAGCCGAGAAGCGCATCCGGTTGAGCTGCACCGGAGCCCGCTCGGCCGCACGCACCTCCACGCCACGGGGCCCGGCGAGCACCACGGCCTGCCCGGTGCTCGCGCACAGTCCGCAGGACTCGGACACCCACAGCACCGCCGGGTCCGCGACGTGCGGACGCCACCGCGGCAGCCAGCCGCGGACCGCGTGCCGGTACGCCCGGTACCCCGCCCACCTCGCCGCGAGCAGCCGCCCCTCGTGCGGCTCGGCCACCGCGACCGAGAACACGGCGGCCACGAGCACGCCGACGAGCAGGGCCGGCGAGCCGGCCGCGAGCGCGAGGAGGAGCAGCAGCGCGACCGTGCCCGCCTGCATCGGGTTGTGGAGGTAGGCGTACGGACCGGTCGCCACGAGCCGTTCCGGCGGGTCCCACGGGAACGGCGTGCCGCGGCCGACCCGGCACAGCTCGGCGACGGCGGCCAGCGGCGGGACGGCGAGGACGACCGCCGCGGCCAGGAGCAGGCCACGGACGACGAAGCCATGGTCGACGACGTCGGCCCACCCGAGCCCGTCGTGGGCCAGCGCGAGGGTCGGTGCCGCCCACCCGAACAGGCCCGCAAAGGTCATCCCCTGGAGCACGACCCGCACGGCGAGCCCGCGGCGCCGCACGGTCAGCCGACCGAGGGCGAGGGCCGGCGCGGCCACGAGGACGAGGAGGACCGCCTCGCCGACCAGCCAGTCCGGGTCGAGCCGCACGAGTGGCGCCAGGTGCGGGACGACGAGCACGTCGGTCCAGAGGAAGCCGCACCACCACAAGCCCGGATGCCCGCCGGCGAGCACCGGCAGCGCACCCCAGGCCAGCGCCCAGCCGAGGCTCGTCTCGAGCGGCAGGCCGAGGACCGTCGTGGGGCCCGGCGCGAACGCCCACCACACCCCGGCGGCCTCGACCGCGAGCATTCCCACCCAGGCGAGCAGCGTCGCGAGGACCGCTCCCGGCACCCGGGCACGGAGCACACCCCGCCGGTGCCCCACCACGACCGCGACCACCACCACGAGCAGCGGCCCCAGGAGGGTGAGGTTGCGCAGGACGGTGGCCGACACGGTCGGTCAGTCCAGCCCGGCGAGGAACGCCTCGGTGCCCGCGTCCATGAACACCGAGGTCAGCGGCCCGAAGTAGAGCGACGGGTCGAGGTGTCGCTCGTACCGGATGCTCATCGTCGCCCGGCACCCGTCGGCCGTGCCGGCCCACGCGAGCCGCCCGGAGCGCACGGTCACCCAGCGCTCGAGGCGGCTGGTGTCGCCGTCGACGACGAAGTCGACCGAGCGCGCCGTGCGGGCCACGACCCGGGTGGTCAGCGTCCCGCCGGCCACGGCGAGGCGCCAGGTGTCGCCCCGCTCGAGCCCGGTCCCGTCCGCGGCCGTCGGCGTGGGGTACGGGAAGAGGTGGAGCAGCCGGCCGCGGTCGACATCCGGGGCGATCCGCGGTCCGCGGTCCAGGGCCGTGACCAGCTCGGCGCAGGTGGGGGCCAGCACCCGAGTGGCGGTGGCCGTCTGGTCGGGATGGACGCGAGCCCCCGGCACGACCCCCTCGAGGGCGACGACCGCGAGGAGGGGCAGCGCGAGCAGCGAGCCACGCTCCCGCTCCCCGTACCGGACCAGGCCGTAGGCGAGGGCAGCCACCCCGTAGACGAGCGGAGCCGCGAGCAGCACGCAGACCGCGGCCTCCTGGAGCAGGGCCGAGGCGAGCAGGAGGACGACGGTCACGACCTGGAAGACCGTGCCCCAGCCCCCGCGTCCGCGGACCAGCCCGACGCCGAGGGCGAGCAGGCACGGCACGCCGACGAAGAGGAGGGCGGAGTCGAGGCGGTCGGTCGCCGCGGTCAGCGCCACCCCCGAGAGCCCGACCAGCCCGACGACGACGCAGAGCAGCAGGACCCGCGACCGCCCGGGCCCCTCGCCGTCGGGTCGGAGGGCGGATGGTGCGCCGGACGCCGGCTCGTCGGTCATGGTTTGAGCATATGCTCAATTTGAGCGAATGCTCAACCCTACGGATCGTGACTGGCAGAAGGTGACAGCGCGGGACCCGACCCACCGGCCCGGGACGACGATGGGCGCCCCCGCGCCGGCGGCTAGGTTGGCGGCGTCCCCCACCCCGAGGCCGAGGAGCACGCCGCCGTGACCGGACCCGCCGGACCGACCGGACCCCTGGACGGCATCACCGTCGTCGACCTCTCGCGCGCCCTCGCCGGCCCGCACGCCGCGATGCTGCTCGGGGACATGGGCGCGCGCGTGGTCAAGGTCGAGTCCCCGACCGGCGACGACACCCGGGGCTGGGGGCCGCCGTTCGTCGGCCCCGAGGACGACCCGGTCTCCACGTACTACCTCTCGTGCAACCGGAACAAGGAGTCGATCGTCCTCGACCTCAAGTCCGACGACGGCCGCGCGACCCTGACCCGGCTCGTCCGGCACGCCGACGTCCTCGTCGAGAACTTCCGGCCCGGGGTCCTGGACCGGCTCGGGTTCGACGTCGAGCGGCTGCACGACCTCAACCCCGGCCTCGTCGTCCTCTCGATCAGCGGCTTCGGCCACGACGGCCCCGAGGGCGGCCGGCCGGGCTACGACCAGATCGCCCAGGGTGAGGCGGGCCTCATGTCGGTCACCGGACCGGGGCCGGAGGAGCCGCAGCGCGTCGGGGTGCCCATCGGGGACCTGCTCGCCGGGCTGCACGGCGCGTTCGGTGTCGCGGCGGCGCTGCGCGAGCGCGAGCTGACCGGACGCGGACGGGTCGTGCGCACCTCGCTGCTCGCCTCGGTCGTCGGCGTCCACGCCTTCCAGGGCACCGCGTACACGGTCGCCGGGCAGGTCGGCCGGGCGCAGGGCAACCACCACCCCTCGCTGGCCCCCTACGGCCTCTTCCACGCCAGCGACGGCCCGGTGCAGGTGGCCGTCGGGTCCCAGGGCCTCTGGGTGCGCTTCGCCGAGGCCTTCGGCATCGACCCCGACGACCCGCTGCTCGCGACGAACGCGCTGCGCGTCGGCAACCGGGCGCACCTCGTCGAGGTCATCGACGCCGCGTTCGGGTCGTGGGCCGCCGAGGACCTCCTCGCGCGGCTGGCCGAGCTCGGCATCCCGGCCGGCAAGGTGCGCAGCATCGACGAGGTCTACGACTGGGACCAGACCCGGTCGCAGGGGCTCGTCATCGGCGTCGACCACCCGGTCCTCGGCCGCATCGAGCTTCCGGGTCCCCCGATCCGGTTCGACGACAACGCCTTCGGTGGCGGACGCTCGACGCACCTCCCGCCCCCGGGCCTCGGCGAGCACGGTGCCGCCATCCGCGCCTGGCTCGACTCCGCCGACGTCGACGAGTCGGCCGGCACGGCGCAGCAGGCCGACGGCGGCGCCTGATGGGCGACGCGCAGCGACCGACCGCGCCGACCCGGCCGCACCGGCCCGGCGCCCACGAGCTGCTCGCCGCCGTCCTCGACGAGGGCAGCTTCCGTTCGTGGGACACCGCACCCCTCACGGTCGCCGAGGCCGGCAGCGACTACGCGCGCGAGCTCGAGGCCGCCGCCGAGCGGGCCGGCACCGACGAGGCGATCGTCACCGGCGAGGGCAGCATCCGTGGCCACCGGGTGGCGGTGGTCGTCGGCGAGTTCCGCTTCCTCGCCGGTTCGATCGGCCGGGCCGCCGCCGAACGGGTCACCGCGGCGTTCGAGCGGGCGACGGCCGAGCGCATCCCCCTCTTCGCCGCCCCGGCGTCCGGCGGCACGCGGATGCAGGAGGGCACCCCGGCGTTCGTCACGATGGTCAAGATCTCCGGCGCGGTCGCGGCGTTCAAGGCGGCGCGGCTGCCCTACATCACCTACCTGCGCCACCCGACGACCGGCGGGGTCCTCGCGTCGTGGGGCTCGCTCGGGCACGTGACGGTCGCCGAGCCGGGGGCGACGATCGGCTTCCTCGGCGCCCGGGTGTACGAGGCGCTCTACGGCGAGCCGTTCCCCGAGGGCGTCCAGGTCGCCGAGAACCTCTACGCGCACGGACTGCTCGACGCCGTGCTGCCGGTCGAGGCGCTCCCCGACATCGCCGGCCGGTTCCTCGCCATCCTCGCCGCGCCCCGCGTGCTGACCCCGGTGCCCGACGTGCCGAAGGAGCCCCTGGCCGACGTCCCCGCGTGGGAGTCGGTGACCCGCTCGCGGCGTCCCGAGCGCCCCGGGGTGCGCACCCTGCTCAAGCTCGGCGCCTCCGACGTGCTGCCCCTCTTCGGCACCGGCTCCGGCGAGTGGGACCGCAGCCTCTTCCTCGCCCTCGCCCGGTTCGACGGCGCGACCTGCGTCGTCCTCGGACAGGACCGGCGGGCCGAGGCGCTCGAGGCGCCGCTCGGCCCGTCCGGGCTGCGGGTCGCGCGGCGCGGGATGCGGCTCGCGACCGAGCTCGGGCTGCCGCTCGTCAGCCTCATCGACACCTCCGGTGCGGCCCTGTCGAAGGAGGCCGAGGAGGGCGGGATGGCCGGCGAGATCGCCCGGAGCATCGCCGAGCTCGTCACCCTGCCGGTGCCGACCGTGTGCGTCCTGCTCGGCCAGGGCACCGGGGGCGGGGCGCTCGCGCTGATGCCGGCCGACCGCGTCCTCGCCGCCCAGCACTCGTGGCTCTCGCCGCTCCCGCCCGAGGGCGCCTCGGCCATCCTCCACCGCACGACCGACCGGGCGGCCGAGCTCGCCGACCAGCAGCGGGTGCGCTCGCTCGACCTGCTGCGCGCCGGCATCGTCGACCGGGTCGTCGCCGAGCACCCCGACGCCGCCGACGAGCCGGAGGCGTTCTGCCGCCGGCTGGCCCAGGCGGTGCGGCACGAGCTGGCCGAGCTGGCGGCCCTCGACCGGACGACGCGGCTCACCGCCCGGCACGACCGCTGGCGCGCCCTCTGACCGACGGCCCGTCCGGTGCGCCCGCCTGCCCAAGCCGGCGACCCCCCTTGGGCAGAACCTGACAACGCGACGCCGCACCCGGCGTCCCTAGGGTCGAAGCCCGGGCACCCCGCCCGGGACGAGTGCGGATCGAGTGCGGAACGAGGTGAGCGATGCGGGTCCTGCTGGCCCTCGGCGGCAACGCGATGACCGGGCCCGACGGCAGCGCCACCCCCGGTGCGCAGATCGAGGCGGTCACCGGCGCGATGGAGGCCGCCGCGCGGCTCGTCGCCGCCGGCCACCAGCTCGTCGTCACGCACGGCAACGGGCCGCAGGTGGGCAACCTCCTCGTGAAGAACGAGCTCGCCGCGCACGTCGTCCCGCCCGTACCGCTCGACTGGTGCGGCGCCCAGACCCAGGGGACGCTCGGCTTCACCATCCTCGACGCCCTCGACGTCGCGCTGGCCGCCGCCGGTGCGCCCCACCCGGTGGCCGCGCTCGTCACCCGCACCCTCGTCGACCGCGACGACCCCGGCTTCACCCACCCGACCAAGCCGGTCGGGCGCTACCTCGACGCCGACGCGGCGCAGCGGATGGTCGACCACGGGCAGGTCTGGGAGGACCGCGGCGAGAAGGGCTGGCGACGCATCGTCGCCTCGCCGGAGCCGCTCGAGGTCCTCGACGTCCCCGCCGCCCGCACCCTCCTCGAGGCCGGCTACGTCGTCGTGACGGCCGGGGGCGGCGGCATCCCCGTCGTCCGGCAGCCCGACGGCCGGCTGCACGGCGTCGAGGCGGTCATCGACAAGGACCTCACCGCCGCGCTCCTCGCCCGCTCGCTCGACGCCGACGTCCTCGTCATCGCGACCGACGTCGACCACGCCAAGGTGGGCTTCGGCACGCCGGCCGAGCGCGACCTCGGCCGCGTCCGGCTCTCCGAGCTGCGCGACATCGCGGCAGCCGGCGAGTTCGCCTCCGGCTCGATGGGCCCCAAGGTCGAGGCCGTCACCCGATTCGTCGCCGCCGGCGGACCCCGCGGCGTCATCACCTCGCTCACCCACATCACCGACGCCGTCGACGGGTCCTTCGGCACCGTCGTCGAACCCGACTGAGAGGAACACCGCCGTGCCCGACGCCATCGAGGTCCGCAAGGTCCCGCTGCACACCGTCTCCGACGCCTCCGAGCTGGGCAAGCTCATCGACGACGGCGTCATGGAGGCCGACCGCGTCATCGCCGTCATCGGGAAGACCGAGGGCAACGGCGGGGTCAACGACTACACGCGCATCATCGCCGACCGCGCGTTCCGCGAGGTGCTCGTCGAGAAGGGCGCCGACCCGGCCCGGGTGAAGGACATCCCGATCGTCTGGTCCGGCGGCACCGACGGCGTCATCAGCCCGCACGCGACGATCTTCGCCACCGTGCCCGCCGAGCAGGCCGTGGCGACCGACGAGCCGCGCCTCACCGTCGGCTTCGCGATGAGCGAGCAGCTGCTCCCCGAGGACATCGGCCGCACCGCGATGGTCACCAAGGTCGCCGACGCCGTGAAGGTCGCGATGGAGCGGGCCGGCATCACCGACCCCGCCGACGTCCACTACGTGCAGACCAAGACGCCGCTGCTCACCATCCACACGATCCGCGACGCCAAGTCCCGCGGGAAGACGGTGTGGACCGAGCACACGCACGAGTCGATGGACCTGTCCAACGGCTGCACCGCCCTCGGCATCGCCGTCGCCCTCGGCGAGATCGAGATGCCGACCGACGCGGACGTCATGCACGACCGCTCGCTGTACTCGTCGGTGGCCTCCTGCTCGTCCGGCGTCGAGCTCGACCAGGCGCAGGTCGTCGTCGTCGGCAACGCCCGCGGCGTCGGCGGCCGCTACCGGATCGGTCACTCGGTGATGCAGGACGCGCTCGACCAGGACGGCATCTGGGCCGCCATCAAGGACGCCGGGCTCGACCTGCCCGAGCGCCCGCACCACAGCGACCTCGACGGCCGGCTGGTCAACGTCTTCCTCAAGTGCGAGGCCAGCCAGGACGGCCAGGTCCGCGGCCGCCGCAACGCGATGCTCGACGACTCCGACGTGCACTGGCACCGGCAGATCAAGTCGTGCGTCGGCGGCGTCACGGCGTCGGTCACCGGCGACCCGGCCGTGTTCGTGTCCGTCTCGGCGGCGCACCAGGGACCCGACGGCGGTGGCCCGGTCGCGGCGATCGTCGACCTCGGCGACGAGCCCACCGGCTACCGCGGCTGACCTCGACGCGACCGGCCGGGACCACGACGGTCCCGGCCGGTCGCATACCGGGGGCTACCGATGGGTACGGGAGCGACGTGCCACCTCCCCCCACGCCCGATCTCCCGCTCGACGACCGGCCCGACGCAGCACTGGCCGGGATGCTCGATGCCCGGCGCGCCGACCACCTGCACACCGAGCCGGCGGACCGGGTCGTCGCGGCGCTCGCGGAGATGGTGGCGCATCCGGAGTACCCCTGCCTCGGCGCGCGGTCCGTGTTCCGACGTGGCGCCGTGACACCCGTCGTCCTCGACGACCTCACCGACACCCGGCCGGGAGGATCGCTCGACGAGCTCGGACGTCGCCTGCGGGCCTTCGCCGCGGACGCCGACGCCGAGGGCGACCTCGTCTCCTTCGTCGCCTGCTTCCGCGGACCGCGGCCGGCCGGCGAGCAGGTCTTCGAGGAACGGCTCTGGGCTGCCCTGCGCCACCTCCACGAGCAGGACGCCGCGCAGTGGCCCGGCGCGGTGGCCGCCGACCCGGTCGACCCGCACTTCGCCTTCAGCCACGGCGGGACGCCCTTCTTCGTCGTCGGCCTGCACCCGGACGCCTCGCGGATCGCCCGGCGCGCGCCGGTCGCCACGCTCGTCTTCAACCTCCACGAGCAGTTCGAGCGGCTCCGGGAGGACGGCCGGTTCGCCCGGATGCGGGACACCATCCGGCGCCGCGACACCGACCTCCAGGGGGCGCCCAACCCGATGGTCGCCGACCACGGCGAGGCCTCCGAGGCCCGTCAGTACTCCGGCCGCGCCGTCCCCGCCGGCTGGACCCCGGACTTCCACCCCCGTCCCGACGAGGAGCCCGCATGAACCCCGCCCGCACCCGGTACCCCCGCGCCCCCGAGGCGCCGCCGTACGCCGGCGGCCCCGACGCGCCGGCGGAGGGATGGACCCGCGTGGCGCCCCAGACCGGCGTCGCGGTCGAGCTGGCGCCCGGCGACCGGCTCACCCTCCTCGACCCGTGCGGCGAGCAGGTGAGCGACCTCTACCTGGTGCGCGCCGACGACCTCGCCGAGCAGTTCTCCTCCGGGCGCACGACCGACTTCGGCAACTCGCTCTACGTCTCGACCGGGTCGCTGCTGTGGAGCAACCGGTCGACGGTGCTGGCCGAGGTCGTCGAGGACACGGTCGGGGTGCACGATCTCACGCTGACCCCGTGCAGCCAGGCCACCTTCGACGTCCTCTACCCGGACCTCGGCGGTGCCCCGCACCCCAGCTGCTTCGCCAACCTCGCCGGCGCCCTCGAGCCCTACGGCGTCGACGCCGACCGGATCGGGGTGACGCTCAACGTGTTCATGGACGTGTGGACCGACGAGCGCGGTGAGCTGCACATCGACCCGCCGCCGACGCGACCCGGCGACCGCTTCACCATCGAGGCCCGGGTGCCGCTCGTCGCCGGGGTCACGGCCTGCTCGGCCGAGAAGTCCAACAACGGGCGCTGCACCCCCATCGACCTGCGCCTCGACAGGGCGGCACGGCGTACGGACGGGGAGCCGGTCGGCGGCGTCGTCGCGGGCTAGCCTCCGCTCGTGGACGTCGAGCGCGAGCAGCCGGAGGAGGAGATCGACGAGGCCTTCGACCGGCTCGTCGACGAGGGTGAGGACCGGCTCACCCGGCCCCTCCACGCGCTCGTCCCGACCGGGCTGCTCGGCGGCATCGACATCGGCGTCGGCATCCTCGCCTACCTCGTCGTCAAGGACGAGACAGGCAGCCAGCTGCTGGCCGCGCTCGCCTTCTCGATCGGGTTCGTCGCCCTGCTCCTGGCCCGCAGCGAGCTGTTCACCGAGAACTTCCTCGTGCCGGTGACGGCCCGCGCGGCCGGCAAGGGCACGTGGGGCTCCCTCGCGCGGCTCTGGGTCGTCACGCTCGTGACCAACCTCGCCGGTGGCGCGCTGACCGTGTGGATCATCCTCACCGCCCGCCCCGACCTGCGCGAGGTCGCCCGCACCACCGGCGAGCACTACGCCGGGCTCGGGGTGAGCCTGCGCAGCTTCCTCCTCGCGGTCCTCGCCGGCCTCGTCATCACCCTCATGACCCGGATGCAGCACGGCACCGACAGCGTGGGCGTGCGCGTCGTCCCGGCCGTGCTGTTCGGCGCCGTGCTCGTGGGTGCCGAGCTCTTCCACTGCGTCCTCGACGGCATCCTCATGGTCGGGGCGATGGTCGCCGGGGCCGACATCCCGGTCGCGACCTTCCTCGGGTCCATCGCCTGGGCCGCCCTCGGGAACGTCGTCGGCGGCATCGGGCTGGTCACCTTCCTCCGGCTCGTGCGCACCGCCCCGAAGGTCGAGGCGGAGCGCGAGCAGTCCACCGCCTGACCCGACGGGGGCGGGTCAGTGGGCGAAGTGCCGGGTGCCCGTGAAGTACATCGTCACGCCGGCCGCCTGCGCCGCCTCGACCACCTCGGCGTCCCGCACCGACCCGCCGGGGGCCACGACCGCCCGCACGCCGGCGTCGAGCAGCACCCGGAGCCCGTCGGCGAAGGGGAAGAACGCGTCCGACGCGGCGACCGAGCCGCGGGCACGGTCCTCGCCGGCACGGGTGACGGCGAGGTGGCACGAGTCGACCCGGTTGACCTGCCCCATCCCGATGCCGACCGACGCGCCGCCGCGGGCCAGGAGGATGGCGTTGGACTTCACGGCCCGGACCGCCCGCCACGCGAACTGGAGGTCGGCGAGCGTCGCCTCGTCGGCCGGGTCGCCGGAGACGAGGCGCCAGTGCGCGGCGTCGTCCCCGCCGGTGACGGTGCCGTCCTCGTCGCGCACGACGGCGTCGACGGCGTCGCGCACCTGCATGAGGACGCCGCCCGAGACGGCCCGGAACTCGACCGGGTCGGCGAACCGCTCGACCCCCTCGGGCAGGCGCAGCAGGCGGCGGTTCTTCTTCTCGCGAAGGATCTCGAGGGCGTCCTCGTCGAAGGCCGGGGCCACGATGACCTCGCTGAACACGTCGTTCGTGGCCAGCGCCATCTCACGGGTGACCGGCCGGTTGGTGGCGATGATGCCGCCGAAGGCCGACACCGGGTCGCAGGCGTGGGCGGCCGCGTACGCCTCGGCGACGGTCTCCCCGACCGCGATCCCGCACGGGTTGGCGTGCTTGATGATCGCGACGGTCGGCTGGTCACCGTGGTCGTAGGCGGCCCGCAGCGCGGCGTCGGCGTCGACGTAGTTGTTGTACGACATCTCCTTGCCGGCCAGCTGCTCGGACTGGGCCAGGCCCGGGCGCCAGTGCGCGTAGAGCGCCGCTCGCTGGTGCGGGTTCTCGCCGTACCGCAGGACCGCGGCCTTCTCCCAGGTGGCTCCCGTCCAGGCGGGGAAGCCGCTGCCGTCGGAGGTGTCGACGTAAGCGTTGCCCATCCACGAGGCCACGGCGACGTCGTAGCTCGCGGTGTGCGTGAAGGCCTGCACGGCCAGCCGCTTGCGCTGCTCGAGGGTGAACCCGCCCGAGCGCACCGCGGCGAGCGCGTCGTCGTAGCCGGCCGGGTCGGTGACCACGGCGACGCTCGGGTGGTTCTTCGCCGCGGCCCGGACCATCGACGGGCCACCGATGTCGATCTGCTCGACGCACTCGTCCGGGCTCGCCCCGGACATCACGGTCTCCCGGAACGGGTAGAGGTTGACGACGACGAGCTCGAAGGCCTCGACCCCGAGCTCGGCGAGCTGCGCGACGTGGTCGGGCTTGCGGGTGTCGGCGAGCAGGCCGGCGTGCACCCGCGGGTGCAGCGTCTTGACCCGGCCCTCGAGGCACTCGGGGAAGCCGGTGAGGTCCTCGACCCGGGTGACCGGCAGACCGAGCGACTCGATGAGCGCGGCGCTGCCGCCGGTCGAGACGAGCGCGACACCCGCCTCGTGGAGACCCCGGACGAGCTGGTCGAGACCGGTCTTGTCGTAGACCGAGACGAGGGCGCGGCGGACGGGACGGACGTCCTCGGAGGGACCGGGGGTGGAGACGGCGGCGGACATCGGGGCTCCTTGCGGGGTCGGGCGGTCGGTCCCGGGGCACCCAGGCGGGCGATGCCCCGACTGCAGACTTCCCGGTGGTGACCCACCCGCGCCAGTCGTCGTCGCCCACTCTAGCGGCCCGGGTCGTGTGCCCGGGTGGTCGCCCGGGCCGCCACCCGGGCACACGACGCGGTCAGGTGGCGTACGGCGACGGCGGCAGCTGCTCGGGCCAGGAGGCGCCGAGCACCCGGTCGACGTCGATGACGACGACGACCCGCTCGGGGTTCGGGCGCGGTGGGCGGTAGCGGACGGCGTACCGCTCCTCGGCGTCGCGCACCGAGGCGGCGTCCTCGAGCACCCGCGTCGTCCCCTCGAGCGAGAGCCACCGCCGGCGCTCGACCTGGGTCAGCGACGCCCGGCGGCCGGCCCGCGCCTGGAGCACCTTGGCGCTCCCCCGGCTCGCGATGACCCGGGCGACCAGCGCGTCCTCGTCCCACGTGAAGCCGACCGGGACGACGTGCGGGCTGCCGTCCCGCCGCACCGTCGCCAGCGTCGCGAGGTGCCGCTCGCGGAGGAACTCGAGGACCCGCGGCGGCAGCGCGTCCGGGGTCAGCGCCACGAGCGGTCCGCGGCGAGGTGGGTGAGGACCTCGACGAGCATCCGCCGCTCCTCGACCTTGATCCGCTCGTGCAGCGACTCGAGCGTGTCGCCGTCCTCGACCCGGACCGCGCGCTGGTCGATGATCGGTCCGGTGTCGACGCCGTCGTCGACCCAGTGGCAGGTGCAGCCGGTGACCCGGACGCCGTGCGCGAGCGCGTCCCGGACCCCGTGGGCACCGGGGAAGCTCGGCAGCAGCGCCGGATGGGTGTTGACGACCCGGACGCCGGCCAGCACCTCTGGGCCGAGGACCTTCATGAACCCGGCCGACACGACGAGGTCGGGGCTGTGCTCGGCGAGCAGCCGGGCCAGCGCGGCGTCCCAGTCGGCCCGCGAGTCGAAGTCCGGGACCCGACAGACGAACGTGGGCACCCCGCGGGCGGCGGCCCGCTCGGCACCGCCCGTGCCGTCCCGGTCCGCGCCGACGACGACGACCTCGAACGGCGCGCCCCCTGCGTCGACGGCGTCGAGCAGCGCCTGGAGGTTGGTACCGGAACCGGACACGAGCACGGCGAGGCGCAGTGCGCCCGGGCCGGGCTCCGACGAACCGGTCACCGGCGCAGCCGCCACGCGTCGCGGACGACGTAGGCCAGGGCGCCCACGAGGAGCTCGGCGAAGACGGTCAGCCCCAGCTCGAGCGCCGGCGCCCCGACCGAGGACAGCCGGAACTGCCCGAGCGAGCCGCCGCCGACCGCGTCGAGGACGGCCACGACGAGCGCGGTCGTCGCGCACGCCGACACGGCGACGACGACCTTCGTGCGCAGTCGGGCGAGCCGGGCGACCGTGGCCACCGCCCGCCGCGCGACCCACGCGCCGGCCGCCGCGACGAGGAGCACGCAGACCACCCCGACGACCCCGTGGAAACGACCGGGCTGCGGCAGGGCGGCGAGGACGGGGAGCATCGGGAGGAGGCCGCCCTCGACACCGTCCCACGTGACGCTCGCGCCGGAGACCACCGAGAACCCCGGGCCGGCGAGGAAGGACACGACCCAGAGGCCCAGGTTGGGCAGGCCGGCGAGCTGGGCCCCGGTGAGCACGGCGGCGCCGGCGCCGGTGGCGCCGAGGTCGGCCTGGACGGCGGCGACCCGCGGCCAGGCGAGCACCACGGCGACGGCGACGGCGAGCATCCCGACCCCGACGAGCAGGCCGGCCCCCGCGAGGCCCGGGCCGACACCGCGGCGCAAGGTGTCCGGGAGCGGCAGGACCATCCGCGGGCCGAGCACCTCGGGGTCGTCGCGGCCCACGGCGCGCAGGGCGACCCCGAGCGCCACGAGGGGCAGCACGACGGCCGGCAGCAGCACGCTGGCCGGGTGCGGGGGGAAGGGCCCCTGCGCGGCGACGGCCCAGCCGACGCCGACGACGACGGCGTAGCCGGCCCACCAGGCACCGACCGCGGCCATGAGCGGCCGGGGCAGCAGGCCGGCCCAGTACTCGCCCTCGGTGCTGACCCGCACCATCGCCTCCCGCACGCCGAGCCGGGCGAGGTAGCCGAGCACGGCGAGCGCGAGCAGCGGGGTCATCGAGATGCTGGCCGAGCCGGCCCCGAGGTGCGCCCCGCCGACGAGCAGCCACACGGACGCACCGACGGAGAGGGCGGATCCGGCGTCGCCGGGCGAGCGCGGGTCGCCGTTCCAGGCGACCAGCACCGGGACGAGGACGAGGAGCGCCGAGGCCAGCCCGGTCGCGCCGCCGATCAGCCCGGAGCGCCGCCACCCCGGACCCCACGTCGGGGGTCGCTCGCCGCCGTCGGCGGCCTCGGGCTCGACGCTGCGGGGGCGGTCGGTGACGGTCATCGCGTCCCAGTGTGCGACAGCCGGTCCGCCGCTCGCCGGAGCCGCGCCGGAGCAGCGGTCAGCCGGCGAGCGACTCCATGATCTCGCGCATGAGGTGGGCGGTCTCGGACGGCGTCCTGCCGACCTTGACCCCGGCGGCCTCGAGGGCCTCCTTCTTGGCCTGCGCGGTCCCGGAGGAGCCGGACACGATGGCGCCGGCGTGGCCCATCGTCTTGCCCTCGGGGGCGGTGAAGCCGGCGACGTAGCCGACGACCGGCTTGGTGACGTGCTCCTTGATGTAGGCCGCCGCGCGCTCCTCGGCGTCGCCGCCGATCTCGCCGATCATGACGATCGCGTCGGTCTCGGGGTCGTTCTCGAACGCCTCGAGGCAGTCGATGTGCGTCGTGCCGATGATCGGGTCACCGCCGATGCCGACCGCGGACGAGAAGCCGAAGTCCCGCAGCTCGTACATCATCTGGTAGGTCAGCGTCCCCGACTTGGAGACGAGACCTATGCGGCCGCCGCCCGAGATGTCGGCCGGGATGATGCCCGCGTTCGAGGCGCCGGGGCTGATGAGGCCCGGGCAGTTCGGCCCGATGATGCGGGTGCCGCCCTTCTCGGCCGCGTAGTTGTAGAACTCCGCGGTGTCCTTGACGGCGACGCCCTCGGTGATGACGACGAGGAGCGGGATGCCGGCGTCGATCGCCTCGACGGCGGCGGCCTTGGTGAACGCGGCCGGGACGAAGACGACCGACACGTCGGCGCCGGTCGCCTCCATCGCCTCGGCGACGGTGCCGAAGACGGGGACGGACACGCCGCCCTCGAACTCGACGGCGGTACCCGCCTTGCGCGGGTTGACGCCGCCGACGATGGCGGTGCCGGAGCGCAGCATCCGCTGCGTGTGCTTCATGCCCTCGGAGCCGGTCATGCCTTGGACGATGACCTTCGAGTCGGCGGTGAGGAAGATGGCCATGGGTGTCGTGTCTCTCTTCTCTAGCGCTCGGGGTCAGTTCTGGGAGGCCAGCTCGGCGGCCCGGCGGGCGGCGCCGTCCATCGTGTCCTCGATGGTGACGCGCGGGTGGTTGCGCTCGGCGAGGATGCGCCGGCCCTCCTCGACGTTGTTGCCGTCGAGCCGGACGACCAGAGCGCGGTCCTCCTCGTCGCCGAGGGCGTCGAGCGCGCCGACGATGCCGTTGGCGACGGCGTCGCACGCCGTGATGCCGCCGAAGACGTTGACGAACACCGACTTCACCTGCGGGTCGGAGAGGATGATGTGCAGCCCGTTGGCCATCACCTCGGCCGAGGCGCCGCCACCGATGTCGAGGAAGTTGGCCGGCTTCTGCCCGCCGAACTCCTCACCGGCGTACGCGACGACGTCGAGCGTGCTCATGACGAGGCCCGCGCCGTTGCCGATGATGCCGACCGAGCCGTCGAGCTTGACGTAGTTGAGGTCCTTCTCCTTGGCGGCGGCCTCGAGCGGGTCGGTCTCCGCGGTGTCCTCGAGCGCCTCGTGGTCCGGGTGGCGGAAGCCGGCGTTGGCGTCGAGCGTCACCTTCCCGTCGAGGGCGACGATGTCGCCGTCCTCGGTGCGCACGAGCGGGTTGACCTCGACCAGCGTGGCGTCCTCCTCGCGGTAGACCGTCCACAGGGTCTTGAGCACCGGCTCGATCCGCGCGGCGGTGTCGCCGTCGAAGCCGGCCGCCTCGACGATCTCGCGGGCCTTGGCGTCGTCGATGCCGACGTTGGGGTCGACCGCGACCCGCGCGAGGGCCTCGGGGCGCTCGACGGCGAGCTGCTCGATCTCCATCCCGCCCTCCTTGCTGCACATCGCGAGGTAGGTGCGGTTCGCGCGGTCGAGCAGGATGGAGAAGTAGTACTCCTCGGCGATCCGGGCGCCCTGCGCGATCATCACGCGGTGCACGGTGTGGCCCTTGATGTCCATGCCGAGGATGGCGCGGGCGTGCTCCTCCGCCTCGTCGGTGCTCTTGGCGACCTTGACGCCGCCGGCCTTGCCGCGCCCACCGGTCTTCACCTGGGCCTTGACGACGGTGACCCCACCGCTCGCGGTGCCGATGCGCTCGGCCGCCTCCCTCGCCTCCTCGGGGGTCGTCGCGACGGCCCCGGCGAGCACGGGCACACCGTGCTTCTCGAACATGTCACGGGCCTGGTACTCGAAGAGGTCCACGAGGCGATCCGTCCTCACTGTCGGCGAAGGGTGGTCCGTCAGGGGACTTTAGTGCGGGGTCCGCGGCAGGGCCGACCCCGGGACCGCCGATGGGGGCAATCTCACCCTCGAGCGGTCGCCTCGGGCGCCGACCGGCGGGAGCGGGCACGCGCAGGGGCGGCCCGGCCGGGTGGCCGGACCGCCCCGTGGCGCGGCTGTCGTCAGGAGACGCTGAGGGCCGTGTCGTCGACGACGAAGGAGGTCTGCAGCGAGGAGTCCTCGCTCATCGCGAACCTCACCGTGACCGACTGGCCCTTGTAGGCGATGAGGTTGAACGACTTCTGCACGTACGAGCCGTTCTTGTCGAGGTTGCTGTACGTGGCGAGCGTCGTCGTCGTGCCGCCGACCACCACCTGCGGCCTCATCGTGTCGTACGCGCGGGAGGTCGTCGTCTCGGAGGTGTCGATGCGCACCCAGAAGCTGAGCACGGCGGAGGTGGCGCTCGAGGGGATGGTCACCGTCTGCTGCTCGGTCTCGGTCGAGGTCGAGCCGTTGCCGCCGAGCCACATCTTCCAGCTGCCGGTGCGGGCCGGGCGGCCGGTGTTGTTGGTGATCGGGCCGGCGGTGCCGGTCCACACCGTCGCGCCGGACTCGAAGCCGGCGTTCTGGAGGAGGTTGCCACCGGTCGGCGGCGGCGTGGTGCCGCCACCGCAGGACTGCGAGCCCGCCGGCACCGAGATGGCCGAGAAGGCGCTCTCGACCGCGGTGCACACGGCCGGGTTGCTCGGGAACAGCTCCTTGGCCGAGGCGATGGCGCCCTCCCGGGCGGCGGCGTAGTTGCTCGTCGAGGTGAGCTTGGTCGAGAGCGTGCGGTACCAGACCTTCTCGATGTTGGTCCGCCCCGCACCGGTCACCGTCGAGCCGTTGCACGTCGGGCTGTTGTACGACACCCCGTTGACCGTCTTGGCGCCGCTGCCCTCGGAGGCCAGGTAGAACCAGTGGTTCAGCGGGCCCGAGGAGTAGTGCGGGTCGAGGTTCTTCGTGCCGGTGGTCCAGCAGTCCTGGCTCGCGCCGTCCTTGGAGGGCTTGTCCATGTAGCGCAGCGGCGTGCCGTTGCCGTTGATGTTGATCTTCTCGCCGATGAGGTAGTCACCGGGGTCGGCCGGAGAGTTCGCGTAGAACTCGACGGCGGTGCCGAAGATGTCCGACGTCGCCTCGTTGAGCCCGCCCGCGTCGCCGGAGTAGGCGAGGCCGGCCGTGTTCTCGGTGACGCCGTGGCTCATCTCGTGGGCCGCGACGTCGATGCTCGTCAGCGGGTGGGTGTTGCCGCTGCCGTCGCCGTAGGTCATCTGGGTGCCGTCCCAGAACGCGTTGACGTAGCCGTTGCCGTAGTGCACGCGGCTGCGGGCACCGGTGCCGTTGTTCCAGATGCCGGCCCGGCCGAGCTGGGTGTTGTAGTAGTCGTACGTCTTCTCGGCTCCGTACTGCGCGTCGACGGCGGCGGTCTGACGGCTCGAGGCCGCCCCCGTGCCCCAGACGTTGTCGGCGTCGGTGAAGAGGGTGCCCGCGGCGGTCGAGCTCGTCGACCCGTTCAGGTCGGTCGTGTAGTTGCCGTGGCCGTCCTTGAGCTGCCACGTCGAGCCGCTCTGGGTGGTGTTGAGGGTGACCGTGCCGGAGTACATCGAGTTGCCGGTGCCGTTGACGACCTCGTCCCAGCTGGAGATGACCGCACCGGAGGTGGCGTCGACGACGGTGTGCAGCCGGCTCGGGGTCTGGTCGGCCTTGACCCCGGTGGTCACGACGTCGTAGGCGAGGCGCGGGGTGCCCGAGCCGGCCCAGACGACGAGCTCGCCCCGGCTCTGCTCACCCGAGGCCTTCGACCGGGCGGTGCCCGTGGCGACGGCCGAGGACTTCGCTAGCCTCGGCGTCGTCGACGCGGCGCCCACCGCCTTGCGGCCGGCGTTGTAGCGCACCTCCTCGACGGCGCCCCTGGCGCTCTTCTCGACGACGAGGTCGCCGCCCAGGACGCGCAGGCCGTTCCAGGTGCGGTCGTAGCGGACGTGGGTGGTGCCGTCCGGGTCGGTGAGGACGGAGCGCGCCACGAGCTTCTCCGCGGCGCTGAGGCCGAGGGCGTCGTGGTCGGCGCCGGGCGCCGAGGCCGAGGGCAGGGCCGCGGTGGCGGCCGGGGTGCCGGCGGCGGTCGCTGTGGGCACGCCCGCGACGATGGTCGCGAGGGCCGCGCCGAGGGCGAGGCCGGTGGTGAGTCGTCTCACGGTCGAGGTTCTCCTTGGGATGGGGCAGGTGGCCCGGGTCCGGGCACGAGGGGAAACCTGCTCCCGACACCCCTCTGCGACAAGACTTCTTGCGAAGAATTGACCCGGAAGACGGAACTCTTTACCGGCTGGCGATGGGGTCTTGACCATTCGTCGACGACTTCCGGGGACGCTGCGACGGCCCTACAGTGAACCCGCCATGAGCCTCGCCCCACAACGTCGGACCGGCGCCTCCGGGCCCGGTGACGCGGCACGTCCCCGGTCGGTCACGGCCCTCCCCGGGACGGTCGTCCGCAGCCTGCGCGCCCTCGCCGACCCCGCCGTCGTGGCCGGTGCCGCGGTCGAGACGGTCTGGCTGGGCGCGCACCTGCTGACCTGGCCGTTCGGGCTCGTCGGCAGCGGACGGGCCCCCAGCGAGCCCACCTACCGTCTCGAGCACCTCCCCCCGGTGCAACGGGGGCTGCTGGTCTCCGACGTCGAGGCCGCGGGGACGCCGATCCTGCTCGTCCACGGCATCGTCAGCAACCGCTCGATCTTCACCGTGCTGCGCCGGGGGCTGACGCGGCGTGGGTTCTCGAACGTGTTCGCGATGAACTACTCGAGCGTCGCCACCGACGTCCGCACCGCGGCGATCCGGCTCGCCGAGGAGGTCGAGGCGGTCTGCGAGCAGACCGGGTTCGAGCGCATCCACGTCATCGGCCACAGCCTCGGCGGGCTCGTCGCGCGCTACTACGTCACCCGGCTCGGCGGCGACGAGCGCGTGCACACGCTGGTGACCCTCGGCACCCCGCACGAGGGCACGTGGGCCGCGTACGCCGTCCCGACCCGGCTCATGCGCCAGATGCGCCCGGGCAGCGGGCTGATGCGCGAGCTCGCCCGTCCGGCCCCGGGCTGCCGGACGCGGTTCCTCGCGTACTGGTCCGACTGCGACGCGGCCATCGTGCCGCAGCGCTCCGCCGCCCTGCGCCACCCCGACCTCGCCGCACGCACGGTGCGCCTGCACGGCGCGGGACACCTCACCCTGCCGATGCTCGGCGAGGTCGTCCACGGCATCTCGACGGCGCTGACCCAGCTCGACGCCGACGGCAGCACGGTGCGGCGCGGGGTCATCCCGCTGTCCCGGCGCGACTGACCACGGGCAGGCCGGTCGTCCACGCGGCGCGACCGGCGCGCTCACCCGCGGCCCCGGGGGCCGTTCCTGAGACATCTCTCAGGTGAGCCGTCTCACAGGCGACAGCGTTTTCGCAGGTCAGGCCGTGGGGGCGCGGCGGCTCGGGGTGCGACACGCGGATCGTCACGTGAACCCCACCTTTGTGTCACGGAATGGTCACGGTACGGTGTGCGGGCCCCGCCAGGTCCCCTGCCACCCCTACGAGGTCCCTCCCGTCGTGAGTTCCCGGTCCTACACCGGGCGTCATGTTGGCCGCCACCGCAGCCAGCAGCGCCGCGCCCGCGTCCCCCGCGCCCTGAGCCCGGGCTTCGTCCTCCCGACGAGTGCCGCGGCCGCGCTGGTGGTGACGGCGACGGGGGCGAGCATGGCGGAGTCGGCTCCCCAGCCGCTCGAGTTCGCGAGCAGCCAGACCGCGCTCGTGCGCTCGCAGCAGGCCGCCGACGACCAGCTCGCCAGCGACCTCGCCGCCCGTCGGCAGGACGCCTCCATCCAGTCGGCCGCCTTCCAGGGCCGCACCGAGGCGCAGGCCCGGGCCGCCCGCAGCGCCCAGCGCAAGGCCGCGGCCGCCGCCAAGGCCAAGGCGGAGGCCGAGAAGCGGGCCAAGAAGTGGGTCCGGCCGATCCACATCTGGAACATCACCTCCGGGTTCGGCGCGCGCTGGGGAACGCACCACGACGGCCTCGACCTCGCCGCCCCGACCGGCACCCCCCTCTACGCGCTGTCCAAGGGCACGGTCCTCAAGGCCGGCTGGGAGGACAGCTTCGGCAACAAGGTCGCCGTCCAGTACTGGGACGGCAGCGTCATCTGGTACGGCCACATGAGCCGCATCGACGTGCAGGCCGGCGAGACCGTCCTCCCGGGCGAGCAGGTGGGCCTCGTCGGCAACACCGGGCACTCGTTCGGGTCGCACCTGCACTTCGAGGTGCAGCAGGCCGCCACCGGCGACACCCCGCTCGACCCGGTGACCTGGCTGAAGGACCACGGCCTCTGGTGAGCAGCCCCGCCCCGTCACGACCCCGGCATCCCCGCCGGGGTCGACGTGTGTCCGGGGGCGGGACGGCTCAGCGGCCGTCGCGCGCGCTCAGAGCTTCTCGAGCGGCGCGAACCGCAGGACGAACCGCTTGACCCCGAGCTCGCCGCCGAAGTCGACCTCGGCCTGGGTCTTGTCGCCCTCCCCGAGGGTGCGGACCACCGACCCGAGCCCGTAGGTGTCGTGCGTGACCTTGTCGCCCGGGGAGAGCGCGATGAGCGGCCGGTTGCCGGGCGACCGGACACCGGGCCGTGCGGCGAGCGTCGCGACCGCGGGCCGCTGGTCGCGCCGACCCACCGCGGCGGCCCCGGAGAGCTCACGCTCCCACTCGACCAGCTCGCCGGGGATCTCGTCGAGGAAGCGCGACGGTGGGTTGTACTGCGGTGCGCCCCAGGCCGACCGGACGGCGGCCCGCGAGAGGTGGAGCCGCTCCCGGGCGCGGGTGATGCCGACGTAGGCGAGGCGGCGCTCCTCCTCGAGCTCCTTGGCGTCGCCGAGGCTGCGCAGGTGCGGGAAGGTGCCGTCCTCCATCCCGGTGAGGAACACGACCAGGAACTCGAGGCCCTTGGCGGTGTGCAGGGTCATCAGCGTGACGACCCCCTGCTCCTCGGCCTCGGCGTTCTCGGGGATCTCGTCGGCGTCGGCGACGAGCGAGACCTGCTCGAGGAAGTCCTCGAGGCTGACCACCTCACCGGTCTCGCGGCGCGCGTCGTCGAACTCGCGAGCGACGGCGACGAGCTCGGCGAGGTTCTCGACGCGGGTCTCGTCCTGGGGGTCGCGGCTGTCGCGCAGCTCGGCGAGGTAGCCGGTGCGCTCGAGGATCGCCTCGAGGAGGTCGGAGACCCCGGCGTCCTCGTCGTCGCGGACCCGGCCGAGGTCCTCGAGGATCTCGGTGAACCCGCGGATGGCCGCGACCGACCGGGTGGCGATGCCCGGGGCGTCCTCGGCCCGCCCCAGGGCGGCGACGAACGGGATGCGCTCGCGCTCGGCGAGGGCCGCGACGCACGCCTCCGCGCGGTCGCCGATGCCGCGCTTGGGCACGTTGAGCACCCGGCGCAGGTTGACCGTGTCGGTGGGGTTGGAGAGCACCCGCAGGTAGGCCAGGGCGTCCTTGACCTCGCGGCGCTCGTAGAACCGGGTACCGCCGACCACCTTGTACGGCAACCCGACGCGGACGAAGACTTCCTCGAGGGCCCGGCTCTGCGCGTTGGTGCGGTAGAAGACCGCGACGTCCCCCGGTCGCACCCCGTGGTCGTCCCCGAGCCGGTCGATGGAGCGCGCGACGAACGACGCCTCGTCGTGCTCGTTGTCGGCGACGTAGCCGATGATCCGGGCGCCGTCGCCGCTGTCGGTCCAGAGGTTCTTCGGCCGCCGGCCCTCGTTGCGCGCGATGACGGCGTTCGCGGCCCGCAGGATGGTCTGGGTCGAGCGGTAGTTCTGCTCGAGGAGGATCGTGCGCGCCTGCGGGTAGTCCTCCTCGAACTCCTCGATGTTGCGGATCGTCGCGCCACGGAAGGCGTAGATCGACTGGTCGGCGTCGCCGACGACGACGAGCTCGCTCGGCTCGACGCCGTGCTCTCCTTGGGTCGCCTCGGAGCCGACGAGCTCCTTGACCAGCTGGTACTGCGCGTGGTTGGTGTCCTGGTACTCGTCGACCATGACGTGCCGGAACCGCCGCCGGTAGTGCTCGGCGACGTCCGGGAAGACCTGGAACATGTGCACGGTCGTCATGATGAGGTCGTCGAAGTCCATGGCGTTCGCAGCACGCAGCCGGCGCTGGTACTCGGTGTAGGCCTCGGCGAGCACCTGCTCCTGGTGGGTGCCCTCCTGGGAGACCCGCCGCGTGAACGTCTCCTCGTCGACGAGCTCGTTCTTGAGGTTGGACACCTGGTGCGAGAACGCCCGCGGGTTGTAGCGCTTGGGGTCGAGGTCCATGTCGCGCAGCACCATCGACATGAGCCGCTGGCTGTCGGCCGCGTCGTAGATGGAGAACTGCGAGCGCAGGCCGACCTTGTCGGCCTCACGGCGCAGGATGCGCACGCAGGCGCTGTGAAAGGTCATCACCCACATCGCCTTGGCGCGCGGGCCGACGAGCGCCGCGACCCGCTCGCGCATCTCCGCGGCGGCCTTGTTGGTGAAGGTGATCGCGAGGACCTGGCCGGGCTGGACCCCGCGGTCGGCGAGGAGGTGGGCGATGCGGTGGGTGAGCACCCGGGTCTTGCCCGAACCGGCACCGGCGACGATGAGCAGGGGCGGGCCCTCGTGGAGCACGGCCTCGCGCTGCTGCGGGTTCAGCCCCTCGAGCAGGGCCGCGGCGTCGAGCCGGTGCCCTCCGGGGCCGCCCTCCGGCCCCCGCCCCTCGGCCGCCGCCTCGGCCCACGTCGGCACCCCCGCCGCGTTGACGAGGGCGGCGTGGGCGCTCGTGTGGGTGGCGGGGTCGACGTGGGGGTCGTGGCCGAAGTCGAGGCCGTCGAAGAGGGTGCTCATCTCGGGGTCCACCCTACGTGCCGGGTCGGACGGTCCGGCCACGCGTGGGCCCCCCGCGGCGGCGACCGGTGCAGGGGTTCCGGTCGGTCGCCCGCGAGGGGCCTGCTCTCGAGCGTACGCCCGTCGTCGTCCCGGTGTCTAGGGTTTGTCGAAGGCAACGGCGGGCCGTCGAGTCGAGCCCGGCAGAGGACGCCCCCCTGGGTGCTACGGTCACGCGGGCCCGCACACCGGACGGGCCGCACGGGAGGGAGACACCATGCTCATCTGGGGGTGGGGACGCAAGTCCCGCAACCGGCAGGTCAGCGCCACCGAGGCGCTCATCGCGTCGTTCCGCTACTTCAGCCTCTTCTTCGTCTTCACGGTGACGTGGGGGACGAGGTACGTCCTCGCCCGCGTGGCCGAGGACGGCGCGGTGAGCTACCGCGACCTCACCGACGAACAGGCGATGGCCGCCGCGAACGGTGGCGAGCTGCCGGCCCCGACGGCGTGGCAGCGGTTCAGCCTGCTCGGCCTGCTCGTCGCGGTCGTCGCCGTCGTCGGCATCGGCTCCGCCCTCGGCTGACCTCCAGCCCCTACGGTGGGGCCATGGCCTCGCGCAAGGGTGAGTTCGGGGAGCCGGTCGTCCTCGACGTCGGCGGCTTCGACGTGCGCGTGTCCAGCCCCGAGCGCGTCTACTTCCCGGCGCGCGGCGAGACCAAGCTCGACCTCGTCGAGTACTACCTCTCGGTCGGCGACGGCATCGTCAACGCGCTGCGCGAGCGGCCCTGCATGCTGCACCGCTTCCCGGACGGCGTCGCCGGGAACAAGGTGCACCAGAAGCGACTTCCGCGCGGGGCGCCGCCCTGGGTCGAGACCGTGCGCCTCCACTTCCCCCGCTACGGGCTGCACGCCGACGAGCTGTGCGTCACCCGGCTGGCCGACGTCGCGTGGGCCTGCCAGATGAGCACCGTCGAGTTCCACCCGTGGAACAGCCGGCGTGCCGACACCGAGAAGCCCGACGAGTGGCGCATCGACCTCGACCCGATGCCCGACGCGCCGTTCTCCCGGGTGCGCCGCGCGGCCCACGTCGCCCACGAGGTCCTCGACGAGCTCGGGGCCACCGGGTGGCCGAAGACGAGCGGCGGCCACGGCCTGCACGTGTACGTGCGCATCCGGCCCGACCACGGGTTCACCGACGTCCGGCGGGCCGCCCTCGCCTTCGCCCGCGAGGTCGAGCGCCGGCTACCCGACGACGTGACGACGACGTGGTGGCGCAAGGACCGCGACCCGGCCGCCGTCTTCGTCGACTACAACCAGAACGCGCGTGACCACACGATCGCCGCGGCGTACTCGGTGCGCGGCAACGACATCGGCACCGTCTCGGCCCCATTGCGCTGGGACGAGGTCGACGACGCCGAGCCGGACGACTTCACCATCGCGACGATGCCCGCCCGCTACGCCGAGCTCGGCGACCTGCACGCCGGCATCGACGACGCCGTCTTCGACATCACCCCGCTGCTCGAGTGGGCGGAGCGCGACGAGGCCGAGGGCGCCGAGTCCCCGCCCGAGCCCGAGGACGACACCGGGAAGCCCTGATGGACCTCGTCGTGCCACCGGGTCCCGGTGTGCCGCAGGGCCTCACCGTGCCGGCCTCCGACCTCGTCGAGCGGTTCTCGCGGTCCTCCGGCCCCGGCGGGCAGGGCGTCAACACCGCCGACAGCCGGGTCGAGCTGGAGGTCGCGGTCGACGTCCTGCCGCTCTCCGACACCCAGCGCCGGCGCGTCCTGCGGGCGCTCGACGGCCGGCTGGTCGACGGCCGGCTCGTGGTCACTGCGTCGGAGCACCGCCAGCAGCGCCGCAACCGGGTCGCTGCGCGCGAGCGGATGGCCGCCCTGCTCCGGGACGCCCTGGCTCCCCCGCCGCCGGCCCGACGAGCCACCCGTCCCACCCGCGGGTCGGTCGAGCGTCGCCTCGACGCCAAGCGTCGGCGCGGCGAGACCAAGGCCGCCCGGGGCCGTCCTGCCCCCGAGGCCTGACCCGACCGGCGCCCGAGGACCGACCCGTCGTCAGGCGAGGCGGTCGACGAGCCCGACGACCTCGGCGGCGCATCCCCAGGACAGTGTCACGCCGGCGCCCCCGTGGCCGAGGTTGCTGACCACTGGCCGGCCGTGGACCTCGTGGACCCGCAGGTCGACGGCGTCGGCGACCGGACGCAGGCCGACGCGCGCGCCGAGCACCTCGGCGTCGCGCAGCGCCGGGACCGCGGCCCGGCAGCGCTCGACGATGGCCGCGTGGACAGCCGGGTCCGGCTCGTCGTCGTCGCCCGGTGCGTCGGTGCCGCCGCAGACGACCCATCCGGGGTGCGGGACGACGTAGGTCATGCCGCCCGCGGGGTCGTCGTCGACGAACCAGCGGTCGAGGCCGGGGTTGGCCAGCAGCGCGACCTGCCCGCGGGACGGCGTGACCACGACACCGGGGAGGAGCTCGGCCGCGCGGAGGCCGGCAGCGAGCACGACGACGTCGTCCTCGAGCTCGTCGAACTCGGTGACCCGGCCGGTCTCCAGGGCGACCCCCGCTGCAGCGCAGGCCTTCTCGAGCCAGTCGAGGTACACGACCATCGCGACGAGGGGCAACCGGGCGACGACGCCGGACGCCGCACCCTCGGGTAGCTCACCGCGCTCGGCGTCCCGCCATCCGGTGAGTCCCTCGGTCCACCAGCGGTCGGCGACCCCCCGCTCGACGAGCAGGCCCTCGCGCAGCGCCACGTTCGCGGTGGGGTCGTCGGCGAGGGCGGTGAAGCGGGCCAGCGAGGTGAGGCCCCAGCCGACGACGCGGTCCCGGGGCTGCACGTGGTACGGGAACCAGAGCCCGCCGGCGACTGCCGACACGGTGCCCGCGGCCGGGACGTCGCGCACGCACCGCACGTCGTGCCCGGCGCGCGCCAGCTCGAGGGCGGACGTCAGACCCACGACGCCGCCACCGACCACCGTCACCCGCGCCACGGGACCATCGTCCCGAGCACACCGCCACGGCCACGCGCGCCACGCCGGAGGTGAGCCGCCGTACAGTCGCGGAATGGAGCGCCTCGACCCCCACCCGGTGACCGGCGAGCCGCTCCCCTCACCCGTGCCGCCCGGGGCCGGCTGGCCCGGCGATCCCGCCGGCCCCGCGCCGCGGGGGGCGCCCCCCCCCGCCCGGGGGGGGCGGCTCGCCGCGTCTGCGCCGGCCCCCCCCGCGCTCCGGGCGCGCACCGGGGGGTGCCGGCCCTGCCCCCGCCTCGTCCGCTGGCGGGAGGACGTGGCCCGCACCGGACGTCGCGCGGCCTTCGCCGACCAGCCGTACTGGGGACGCCCCGGGCCCTCGTTCGGCGACCCCGACGCCGAGGTGCTGCTCGTCGGCCTCGCGCCGGCGGCCAACGGCACCAACCGCACCGGGCGGATGTTCACCGGCGACTCCTCCGGCGACTTCCTCTGGGCCGCCCTGCACCGCACCGGGTTCGCCGCTCAGCCGACGTCCGTCGCCGCCGGCGACGGCCAGGCCCTCAGCGGCCTGCGGATCGTCGCCGCCGTCCGCTGCGCCCCGCCGGCGAACAAGCCCACCCCCCCCGAGCGCGCCTGCTGCGCACCGTGGCTCGAGCGCGACCTCGAGCTCGCGGCGCCCCGGCTGCGCGCCGTCCTGTGCCTCGGCTCGATCGGCTGGGACGCCGCACTCGGCGCCGCTCGGTCGCTCGGGTGGGACGTCCCGCGGCCCAAACCGCGCTTCGGCCACGCCGTCGAGGTGCCGCTCGGGCTGCCCGACGGCCGATCGGTCCGGCTCGTCGGCTGCTACCACGTGAGCCCGCACAACACCTTCACGCGGCGCCTCACTCCGGAGATGCTCGACGACGTCCTCCTGGGCCTGCGCGGGTAACCCGTTCGCCCACAGGCCGGTCGCCCGTCTACGGTCGGGGGATGATTGTCCTGTCCCGTCCCGACGCCCGGATGCGCGAGTCCTACCTCGCGGCCCACGACGAGTTCGCAGCGCTCGGCGAGGCCCAGCGCGACGGCGACGGCGTGTGGGTCGAGCCGCCGGACGACGGCGGCTACGAGGGCGTCGAGTTCACCCGCGAGGACCTCGAGACGCCCGAGGGCTTCGCGCGGTTCGTCCGGTGGCGGCTCGACCGCGCCCGGGAGGACGCCCCGCGCCCCACCGGTCACGTGCCGTGCACCTTCTACTGGGTCGTCGACGACGGCGCCCCGACCGAGTACCTCGGGTCGATCAGCATCCGACACCGCCTCACGCCGTTCCTCCTCGAGTTCGGCGGTCACATCGGCTACTCGGTCCGGCCGAGCGCACGCCGCCGGGGCATCGCCACCTCGGCGCTGCGGCTCGTGCTCCCCGAGTGCCGCGCCCTCGGCATCGACTCGGCGCTCGTCACCTGCGACACCGACAACCTCGGTTCGGCCGCGGTCATCGAGGCCAACGGTGGTGTGCTCGAGGACGTCCGCGGGGACAAGCGCCGCTACTGGGTCGACACGACCGGCTGAGACGCACCTAGGCTGGCGGCATGAGCGAGCGCCACGGCCCTGCCCTCGTCGTCCCGCGCACCGGCGGCTCCGACGTCCTCGTCGTCGAGGACCGCTCCGCACCGGCTCCAGGACGCGGGGAGGCGGTCGTCGAGGTCGCCGCCGTCGGCGTCAACTTCATCGACGTCTACCAGCGCGAGGGTGTGTACCCGATGGACGTCCCGTTCGTCCTCGGGAACGAGGGGGCCGGGACCGTCGTGGCCGTCGGCGAGGGCGTCGAGCACCTCGCGCCCGGCGACCGGGTCGCGTGGGCGATGTCCGTCGGGAGCGCCGCCCGGTACGCCGTGCGGGCCGCGGACACGCTCGTCACGGTGCCGGACGCCGTCGACCTCGAGACCGCCGCCGCCGTGATGCTCCAGGGCATGACCGCCCACTACCTCACGACGAGCACCTTCCCGGTCGGCTCCGGCACGACGGCGCTGGTCCACGCCGCGGCGGGTGGCGTCGGGCAGCTGCTCGTGCAGATGGTCCGGGCGCGCGGCGGGGTCGTCGTCGCGACGGCCGGCGGCCCGGAGAAGTGCGCCACCGCCGAACGGCTCGGCGCCGACCACGTCATCGACTACCGGGCGGTCGACGACCTCGCCGCCGCGGTGCGCGAGGTCGCGCCGCGCGGCGTCGACGTGGCGTACGACGGCGTCGGGCGGGACACCTTCGACGCCTCGCTCGCCTCGCCCCGGCGGGGGGGGGGGGTCGCCCTCCTCGGCGCCCGGCCGGGGCGGGTCGCGCGGTTAGACCGCCGGCGGCGCAACCCCGGGGGTTCTCTCTTCGTCCCCCGCCCCAGCCTCGGCCACCACCTGGCCAGCCGCGACGAGCTCGAGTGGCGGGCCGGCGAGGTCCTCGCCGCCGTCGCCGACGGCTCCCTCCAGGTGGCCGTCGGCGGCCGCTACCCGCTCGAGGAGGCGGCGCACGCGTACGACGACCTCGAGGGCCGGCGCACCCAGGGCAAGCTGCTGCTCACCCGCTGACCCCGCCCCCGACCACGCGCGTATCGGGTGACCCGATACGACCGCGCCTCACCCGGGAACCGTTCCGGGGTGAGGCGCACCGTTATCGGGTCACCCGATACGCGTGGGGTTCGGCGGGGGTCAGGAGGCGGAGGTCCAGAGCACGGCGATCGCCGCGTTGAGGACGGCGAGGCCACCGGCGACGGTGACCAGCTGCGGCCGCTCGCCCTCGCCCTTGCGAGCCTTCGCGGCGGCGATCTCGGCGCACGCTGCGACGGCGATCGCGACGACGAGCTTGACCCCGATCTTCGCGTGGTTGACCGGCTCGTCCCCGGACTCGACGATGCCGACGAGGACCAGCCCGGTGACCAGCTGCGCCCGCGCGCCCCAGACGAGGGCGGGGGTCGCGCGGCCGCGGGCCACGAACACCGCACTGCCGACGATGGCGGCCATGCCCAGCAGGTGCAGGAGGACGAACACGTTCTCGAGGAGGTCCATGGGCCACAGCGTAGGGGCAGCCCCGACCCGGCCGGGGCAGCGGCCTCACCCGAGGCAGCAGCCTCAGACGAGGCGGCGTCCCATCGCCCAGGCGGTCAGCTCGTGGCGCGAGGACAGCTGCAGCTTGCGCAGCACCGAGGAGACGTGCGTCTCGACCGTCTTGACCGAGATGAACAGCTCCTTGGCGACCTCCTTGTACTGGTAGCCGCGGGCGATGAGCCGCATCACCTCGCGCTCGCGCGCGGAGAGCCGGTCGAGCTCCTCGTCGACCTCGGCGATCTCGCCCGCGGCCGCGCCGAAGGCGTCGAGGACGAAGCCGGCGAGCCGCGGCGAGAACACCGCGTCGCCGTCGGCGACCCGCCGGATGGCGGTCACGAGGTCGCGGGCGCCGATCGTCTTCGTCACGTAGCCGCGGGCGCCGGCCCGGATGACGGCGATGACGTCCTCGGCGGCGTCGGACACCGACAGGGCGAGGAAGCGCACCGGCGTGCCGGCGGCCGTCTCGACGCCGGCGCACCCGCGGATGACGTCGCCGCCGCCGTTGCCGGAGCCGCCCGGCAGGTGCACGTCGAGGAGCACGACGTCAGGGGTCTCGGCCCGGATGACGGCGATCGCGGAGTCGACGTCCGGGGCCTCGCCGACGAACTCGCACACCGGGTCTCCCCCGGCCATCGCGTCGGTCAGCTCGGCCCGCACGCCGGTGCGGAACATCCGGTGGTCGTCGACGAGCACCACGCGGACGGGCGTGGCCGGGGTGGCGCTGCGCTGGCTGGTCATCACTCTTCTCCTTCGATCGGCGGGAGCCGAAGCTCCACCTCGGTGCCGTCCTCACGGCGGCGCACCCGCGCGGTGCCGCCGTGCCGTTCCATCCTGCCGAGGACGGACTGGCGCACGCCGAGGCGGTCCTCCGGGACGGTGTCCAGGTCGAAGCCGTCGCCGCGGTCGCGGACGAAGGCCTCGACCCCGGTCGGCCCGATCTCGACGTACGCGGTGACCGGCGGGCTGCCGTGCCGGACGGCGTTGAGCAGCGCCTCACGCATGGCCCGGGACAGGGCGGCGCCGTGCTGCTCGAACGGGCGGTCGCCGGTGACGACGAGGTCGACGGGGACCCCGTGGAGGTCCTCGACCTCGTGGGCCACCTCGGTGACGGCCGCCGCGAGGGACTGCTGGGACCCCTGCGGCCCGTCGTAGAGCCAGCTGCGCAGCTCGCGCTCCTGGGCGCGGGCGAGCCGGGTGACGGCGGCGGGGTCGGCGGACTGGCGCTGGATGAGCGCGAGGGTCTGCAGGACCGAGTCGTGCAGGTGCGCCGCGATGTCGGCGCGCTCGGTGGCCCGGACGGCGGCGTCCTGCTCGCGCCGGAAGTCGCTCCAGAGCCGCACCGCCCAGGGAGCCGCGAGGATGAGCGCGCCGATGAGCACGGCCAGCGCGGCGAGGACGGCGTCCCAGAGGACGCTGACCGAGCGGCCGCGGGTCACGAGGACGAGCACCCCGACGAGGGCGAGCCCGGAGCCGAGGAGCACGCGCACCCAGCCCATGCCGTCGCGGCCGCCGGTGAGCCACCGCGAGCGCTGGGTGGCGTCGAGGTTGGACCAGGCCACGACCGCCCCGACGCCGATGACGAACAGCGGCACGAGGACCGACCCGCGGACCGACACCCCGACGCCGGGCACGAGCAGCGCTCCGCCGGCGACGACGAGGACGACGCCCGCGACGAGGAGGACGACCCACCGCCGGCGCTCGGACCACGCGCTCGAGGGCGGCGGGCCGGTGAGCCCCTCGCCCTCGGGGGTGAGGGCCCAGAGGAAGAGGTAGGCGGCGATGCCGGCCCCACCGCAGAACGCCAGGACGACGGCCGCGACCCGGACCAGCCGGCGCGAGACCCCGAGGTGCCGGGCCACGGCGCCGCACACCCCGGGGGTCCAGCCCTCGGAGCGGTCGCGGACCAGCGGCGGACGCGACGGCAGAGGCTCCGGGGCCGGGCCGGCATCGGTCCGCACGCGGGTGGCGACGGGCTCGTAGGGGGTGGGCACGACACCATCCTGACGCACGAACGCGCTCCCGGGACCGCTCCCGGGGTGCGGTCAGGGGGTGCTCAGGGTCGACCCTCATGGCAACGGCGGCCCCCGCGGCGGGACAGTGGTGGCATGACCGAGAGCTCCACCACCCAGACGCCCCCGCCCGCCGGGCCGAGTGTCGTCGACGAGCAGCTCGAGCGGCTGCGTCGCTCGAGCATCCGCCGCGACACCGACCGGCGCTGGTTCGGCGGCGTGTGCGCCGGCATCGCCCGGCGCTTCGACGTCGACCCGCTCCTCATCCGAGCCGCGGCCATCATCCTCACCGTCGCCGGCGGCATCGGGCTGCCGGTGTACCTCGTGCTCTGGCTGCTCCTGCCGGACGCCCGCGGCGAGGTCCTCGCCGAGCGCGCCGTCCGCGGCGGCGACGCGTGGGCCATCGTCCTCGCCGTCCTCACCGGCCTCGTCGTCTTCGCGGGGATCGTCTCCGTCCTCAACGACGGCACGGCGTGGGGCGGCTCGCTGTGGCTGCTCATCCCGGTCGGCCTCGTCGTGTGGTTCGTCGCGACCCGCAGCCACTCCGCCCAGCCGGCCCCGTGGGCGCCGGCCCCCCCGCCGCCTCCAGGAGGTACCCCCGTGTCGGCTCCCCCGACCTCGTCCACGCCGCCCGCCGGCGGCTACCGCTACCCGCCCGGCCCGCAGGCCGCCTACGCCGCCCCGCCGCCCCCTGCCCCCCAGGCCGCCCCGACGCTCCCGTACGCCCCGCGGCCACAGGGCCCCGTCGGCGGCGGTGCCCCGCCGATCCCGCCGCGGCCGGTCGCCCCGCCCCCGCCGCCGGCCCCGCGACGTCGCCGGCCCAGCGGGTTCGTCGGCCTCGTGTCCTTCGGCCTCGTCCTCGCCCTCGTCGGGCTCGCCGCCGCCGTCGCCCGCCCGCTCGGGTACACCGGCGAACCGGTGGTCCTCGGCTTTGCCCTGGCCCTCGCCGCGGTGTCGGCCGTCGTCCTGGCGCTCGCCGTGCGCGGCCGGGCCTCCGGGTTCAGCGGCTTCCTCGTCATCGCCCTCGGGGTGCTCACCGTGTTCTCGTTCCTCGTGTCGCACTCGACGGCCCGTGGCGGGGTGGGCGACCGGGTCTGGTCACCGACGAGCACGTCGCTGCCCGCGACCTACCACCTGGGGGCCGGCGACGCGACGCTCGACCTCGACGGCCTGGCCACCTGGACCCCCGCCGGTGGCGAGCCCGCCACCGTCGACGTGAGCGTCGGCGTCGGCGAGCTGACCGTCCGGGTGCCCGCCGGGCTGGACGTCCGCGTCGACAACCAGATCGGGGTCGGTGAGGTCCGCCACGAGCGCGTCTCGTCCGGTGGGGTCACCGAGACCCTGGACGACCGCTCCGGCACCGACGTCAGGCGCGACGTGACCGTCGGCGACGGCACGAGCCCGGACCTCGTCGTCACGGCCGAGATCGGCATCGGCGACGTCATCATCATCGAGGAGAGCTGACCATGACCGACGACACCACCCGCCCGCTCCGCACCGAGCTCGGCCTCGACACGGCGGACGACAACGACCCGACCGACACGACCGACACGACCGTCACGAGCGACGCGACCGGACCGGCTGCGCCGCAGCCCGAGACGCACTCCACCGCCCCCGTCGCCGGCCCGACGCAGCCGGCCGCACCGTCCCGGCCCGCAGAGCCGCTCTACCGCTCCGGCCCGGCGCCGTTCGCGCTGCTGCTCGGCATCCTCGGACTGGTCACCGCCGCGGCGGTCCTCGTCTCCGAGGTGACCGACATCAGCATCCCGTGGAACGACCTCGGCCCGTGGACGGTCGTCGGCGGCGGCGCCCTCGTGGTCCTCGTCGGCCTCATCGGGCTGCGTGGCAGCCGGACTCAGGACTGACCGGCCCCGCCCCGGGCGTTCGCAGCGACCACGCCGGTCGCCGCGAGCGCCCACGGCACGGTCGGGACGACCTCGAGGTCGCGCAGCCGGTCGAGGGCCACCCAGCGGGCGTCCGACGTCGACCCGCCCACGTCGTGCACGACGGGGCGGGTCGGCCGTGCGCAGCGGGCCGTGTGCACCAGGCGGACGGCGTGGTAGTCCTCGACGCCGCGGTCGGAGCGTCCCACCCAGTGCTGGGTCATCACGTCGACGAAGCGCACGGCATCGACGTGCTGGCCGGTCTCCTCGAGCACCTCGCGGACCACCGCGTCGGCCGGCACCTCGCCCGGGTCCAGGCCACCGCCCGGCAGCGTCCAGCGGCCCTCCGCGCCGGTGCGTGGGGCGAGCTGGGTGAGGAGCAGCCGCCCGGCGTCGACGACGACGGCGTAGGCGGCCACCCGCTGCCGGGGCACGACGCCCGCGAGCTCCGCGGCCGTGAGGTCCGAGACAGGGGCGGCAAGCGGGCGGCGGGGCGTCACGGCGACCACCTCGTAGCGCAGCACCAGGTCGCCGAGGGCGCCCTCGACCCGGACGCGACGACCGGACCATCCCCGGGCCCGCAGACCGCTCAGCGGGTCGTCGCCGTGCCCGAGCGCGAAGGAGACCACCTCGCGGCCGCCGCGCACCCCCCGGACGCTGATCACGTCGCCCCCGCCCTCCGGTACTCGGCGACGGTCGCGGCCACGACGCCCGGCCAGTCCTGACGAGGGGGGCTGTCGCGCAGGTGGTTCCGCATCCGGTTCCGCAGCACGTCGTCGGCCGCCAGCCGCGCGACGGCGGCGGCCACCCCCGCGTCGGAGTCGGCGAGGACACCGTCGACGCCGTCCTCGACGACGTCGTCGACGCCGGTCCCCGCGGGGGCGACGACCGGCAGGCCGGCCGCGCGCGCCTCGAGCGCCGCGATGCCGAACGCCTCGAGCCGGGCGGTCGTCACATAGAGGTCGCCGGTGTGGTGCAGCGCCCGCAGGCCCTCCCGGTCCAGCCGGCCCGGCATCGCCACCCACCCCATCCGGCGGGCTCGCAGGTAGGCCTCCATGGCCCGGCGCTGCGGCCCCTCCCCCGCGACCGTGGCCCGCAGCGGCACCGCCGGGTCGAGCGCGGCCCGGGCCTCGTGCAGCGCGCCGAGGAGGGCGAGCGGCCGCTTGCGGGTGACCAGCCGCATCGCCGTGACGACGTGCACCGGCTCCCCGGGGGCGCGGCCCGGCCGGTGCGGGTCCGGTGCCCACCACGCGGCGTCGACGCCGTTGTTGAGGACCCCCACCTCGGCGCCGCCGGCGACCGCCCGGACCTGCCCGGCGGCCATCCGGGAGACGGCGCTCAGCGCGGCGCCGTGACGGACCCAGCGCCGCAGGTGCCCGGTCGCCCGGAACGCCGGCGCCCACCGTCCGAGCACGCAGTGGAAGGTCGCCGCGACCGGCAGCCCGAGGCCCTGGGTGGTGCGCACGAGGTCGGTGGCGAAGGGGCTGACCACCCCGAGGTGGGCGTGCGCGACATCGAACCGCCCGGCGAGCAGCCGGCGCCGCACCTCCCGGGGCGCGACCGGGTTGACCGGCACGCCGCCCGGCAGCCGCAGGGCCATCCGGTGGACGACGACGCCGTCCTGCTCCTCGGTGCGCAGCCCGTGCCGCTCGCCGAGCGGGCCGGTGGTCGCGGTGAACACCTCGACGTCGTGGCCGGCCCGGCCCAGGTGGTGCGCGAGGTCGTGCACCTGCCGCTCGATGCCCCCCAGGCGCGGCGGGTAGCAGTCCGACAGGAGGGCGACCTTCACGAGGGTCCACCCTGCCATGCGCGAGGATGGGCCACGATGTCCCGCACGCTCGTGGCGTTCCACGCCCATCCCGACGACGAGGCCCTCCTCACGGCGGGCACGATGGCCCGCGCCGCGGCGGAGGGCCACCGGGTCGTCCTCGTGCTCGCGACCGACGGCGGCGCCGGCCTCGCGGCCGAGGACCTGCGCCGCGACGGGCTCGGCCGGCTCCGGCTCGCCGAGGCGTCCGCGTCGGCGGCGGCGCTCGGGGTGGCCCGGGTCGAGTGGCTCGGCTACGCCGACAGCGGGAGCGGCCCCGAGCCGGAGCCGGACGCACCGGGGGTCACCCGCTTCTGCCGGGCCCCGCTCGAGGAGGCGGCCGAGCGGCTGGCCGCCGTGCTGCGCACCGAGCGCGCCGACGTCCTCCTGTCCTACGACCCCAACGGCGGGTACGGCCACCGCGACCACAAGCGGGTGCACGAGGTCGCCCCCCCCGCCCCGCACGACGCCCGCGCCCCCCCCCTCCTCCCAGCCCCCCCGCCCCCCGACACCCTCCCCCCGGCGAGCCCCCCGG
>OEIU01000227.1_pt1 | contig 56648 bp, 52 predicted proteins | sample 1539221 | NCBI WGS metagenome assembly OEIU01 (sample SAMN03792071, study PRJEB22550) | activated sludge metagenome | feature: wastewater treatment plant; material: activated sludge; isolation source: Wastewater treatment plant of a petroleum refinery complex | place: Argentina: Zarate | collected... | reverse complement strand
CTCACGCGGCCTGAAACACCACACCGGAAGTGACAACCAGACCTTCAGCAGTCCCAAACCCGGGACTGCTGAAGGTTCCGTGTGATGTCTGCCGCGGTGTGCGGCGCTCGTTCCTAGATGAGGTCGTTGAGCCGTTCTTGCGTGCGGGGGTCGGTGGAGTAGAGGACAACGCCGCGCATGCCTCGCGTCAAGAGCACCTTGTAGACGTTGCGGACCAGCCGGTCGAAGTCGTCATCACTGACCTTGGTGCGGTTCCTGAAATCGGGATCCCTGTTGGCAGATCGGACCGAGACCCAGCGGTCGTCACGCCACACAAGGTCGGGGCCGATGATCACACCCGCGTAGTCGTACTCGAAGCCCTGCGCGGTGTAGATGCAGCCGACCTGACCAAAGCCCGCGGGGTCTGACGCCCACAGTGCGGCCGCCGGGGCGCCGCCTACGGATCGATCGCCCTTGAGGTTCCAGGGGCGGGCCCAATCACCGATGCGCACGTCCGGGACCAGAGTCCCGTCACTGTGTGGGTCGCTCCACGGCCAGCAGTAGCCGGCTGCCATCCGGGCCGAGTAGCCAGCCTCGAGTTTCAAGCGAAGGTAGGCCTCCATCTCATGCGGGTCGTCGGCGACCGAGACCTCAAAGTTGGGCTCGTTGCCCCAGGTGGTTGCGCCGCCGGGCTCGAGCTCGAGGAGCCGCTGGACCCACGTGACGTACTCCTGCGAACCGCCACAACGGAACTGAGCATCGAGGTTGATTTCGACCACGTCGATGCCTCTCGAAGCCGCGTGGCCGCGGATGTCCTCAACCGTGCCGAGCTCGCCCGGGCGGACGACTTGGTGCTGGTCGAGGAGAAAGATGGGGACCCTCGCGGCGTCGAGGAGCTCCTCGACCTGGGGACGGCCGGTGCGATGCTCGGCCCTCGTCCATCGGGACGCCGACGTCTCGCGGATGCGGTGTGCCTCGTCCAAGATCAGAGCGTCGAGGTCGTTGGGCACCGCGGCCATGAACGAGTTGAAGTACTGGAACATCTTCTGCACCCGCGGAGCCCGTCGTCCGGCGACCTTGCGCAGAGTCTGCGTGAACGAGCGCGACCCCGTGGCGTGCAGGACCGAGCGGCCCTGTCGAGAGAGCTCGCCCAACAGCGACAGCGCGATCACGCTCTTCCCGCTCCCCGGACCACCGGAGACGATGACGGCCGTCTTGGTGTTGCTCCGGCGTGCTCGCTCCACCGCGTGCAGGACGTAGTTGTAGGCGTCGCGCTGCTCGTCCAGCAGGGTGAACATCTCGCGCTGCTGGACCTCCTCCGCGGCGAGCGCCAGAAGCTGCTTCGACGGCGCGATTCGGCTGTTCATCAGATTGTCGGCGGCTTCCGCTCCGTTTGAGCGGGGGGCAAAGCGGCTCTTGAGGAAGTCCTGGAACTCGCCACGACGCTGCCCGGTGAACACCCGCCCGTGGGCGTCGCCCGGGAGGCGGAAGAGGTCGTCGACGCCCGAGTCGGTCGCGTTGTGGAGGTAGGCGGCTCCAGCAACCGAGCCCGGATCGTCCGCGAGGGTCGTGGTGAAGCCGAGCAGGTAGTCGCAGTAGTCCCTGACCTGGAGGGCAGGGTGCGTCACAGGCCGTCCGTAGTACTCCTCGATCGTGACCAGGGTGTCGCTGTCTTCGAACCGGGTTGCGTGGCTCCACTGCTTCATTTCGACGACGAGGTACGAGTACCCACCGGTCTCCGGGTGCTTCCCTGCGAGGACAACATCCGCGCGCTTGCTCGTGAGCGGGAGCTGGTATTCGATGAGCATCTCCACGCCGCCCAAGTCGGCATCCAGGAGATCGGCGCGAAGCGCGGGGAGGCTGCGCTCCCAGGACCGGCGCTCGGCCGGGCTGGGCGACTGTCCGGTGCGAATCGCCATCTGCTCAGCAAGCATCTCGCTCAGGCGGTGCTCGACCGCAGAGAAGCCGGTGACAGACGTCCGGTACAGCGTCACGAAGAAGAACCCCAGGCAGCACGAAGTAGACCGTGCGGGTGGGGGCTTGTCCTGACGCGGAAGCCCGTCGGGCCGCTGTTACGGGTGAGACTCTAACGGGCGCGTTGCGGATTCGGGGGAAGCGGCATACTCGCGGTCGTGTCAGACCTCCAGGCCATTCGCGATGCTGCCCGTGCGTTCCGTGAGGAGCGCGACTGGGAGAAGTTCCAGGACCCCAAGTCCGTGATGCTCGCGCTGGTGGGGGAGGTGGGTGAACTGGCCGAGCTCATGCAGTGGCTCCCGGCGGACGACGCGCGTGTGAGGCTGGGGGAGGAGCCGTTGCGAACTAAGGTGTCGGACGAGATGTCGGACGTGCTGATCTACCTTGTGACGCTTGCGGACAAGCTCGACGTGGATCTGGCAGCAGCCGCACTATCCAAGATCGAGAAGTCTGCGAAGAAGCACCCTTCCAGCGCTGTTCGTGGGGTCGCCCCGACCCACGTCACGTAGCCTCCGCCCAGCCGACGCAGTGCGACAGGGGGTGTCAAGTCATCGAGGGAAGCGTGGTGGAGATGATGCGCGCGACCTCGAGGCGGCGGGCGTCATCCAGCGGACCGTCGAGCGCGGACAGGGTCGACAGGCCCTTGAGCCCGCGGAGCCGCACCCCGTTGACGCGGCGGTTCCTCTCCCACATCGGAAGGATGCCGTCGACGAAGCAGAGCACCGGGATCACCGGGGTGCCCTCCGCAGGCGTACCGGCGAGGGCGTCGACGACGACGTCGCGCTGGCCGAGCATCGCGGTGATCAGGGCATCGCGCTTGCGGCCATTCACCTTGAGCGTCTCGACGCTCGGGCCGAACAGCCCTCCGGACCGCTCGACCGACACGTCGGCGTTCTTGTAGAACTTCGCGTCGATGACGAACACGCCGCTCGCCCCGACGAACAGGTGGTCGATGTTGGAGCGCTTGCCGGGGACCCGCCGGTCGTGCAGGGCGTACCCGAGGCCGGACTCCGTGCACGTCAGGAGGGCTTGGGCCACCCGGGCCTCACCCGCCGCGCCGACCTTCCAGGCGTGCGTCGTCTGTCGCCCGTCCGGGTAGAAGAAGCCGTTGAGGGCACGCCAGATCGCGCTGCGTTGCTGCCGCGCCGCCTCGTCCTTGGCCTTGCGGCGCTCGTACTCCTTAAGGGCGGCGGCGCCGGCGGTCCCCACGTCGAGGGCGGGCTCGTCCGGCTGCGGGTCAGCCACCGGGAGTGCAGGCGGTGCGGGCAGTGCATCCCCACGCGCCGCCTCGTGGCACGGGAGGCACGTCACCGTCTTCGTGCTGCGGGTGTACGCGCCGCGCTCACCGGCTCCGACCGCGTTGCCGCACTGGCAGGTCGCGGCGTAGCGCAGGCGCATCACCTTCGTCTCGGGCGGGGCGGTCATGGTCCGTCTTCCTGGTGGTCGAGTGGAGCGGTCAGATGCCGGGCACGCACGGCCCGTTGCCGAGGACCGACAATGCCGCCGTGTCGGGGCGACCGCGGCTCGGTCGTGACGGCGCGATGCCGTCCGGGCTCCCAGGCGCGTGGGTCGTGGCGCGACGAGTGTCCGCCCGGCCAGAGCACCTGCTCCGGGTCCAGATTCGTCAGGTCGAGGCGGTCGAGCTCCTCGAGCTTGCGCAGCATCTCGGGCTGTCGACGACCCGGCCCACCCGTGAGCGCGTCCATCCGCGCGCGAAGTCCCCCGTTCGGCACGCGGTCAACCTAGGAGCCGACCAGTGCGCGTCTCCGCAGGTCAGGCGCCAAACCGGCCGAACGGCTGAATCTCGCCCCGGGGCTTGGAGCTTGTCGGACCTGCCCTCTAGCGTTCCGACGCAGTGTCACAGCGATGGGGGATGACGGTGGGAACCTTCCCGTTCGGCGCACCGGTGCGCGACCTGGCGATGGGTGTGCCTCTGCGAGAGGTGTCGACGATCGTCGTCGGCGCCTATCCGTCGGCGGTCCACGTCGAGTGGACACCACCCGAGGGGCGGGCCCGACGGGTCGTGGCGCTGCCGGTCGACAACGAGCCCTACCCGTTCTGGGACGGCTCAGGCATGGACCACTTCGTCGAGCGCTGGCGCAGCGAGTACTTCCGGGCCGAGTGGGGGTCGGTGCGCCCGTCGCGCCTCAACGGGTCGTCCGGGCGGCAGCTCCACGCCCGCTGGCTGGCACCTCTCGGTTTGGCTCCCGACGACTACTTCGTCACCGACTGCCTGCCCACCTCGATGATGAGCCATGGCGTCGAGGGGGTCGTCACGGGGGAGGGTGTCTATGCCGTGCTGGCCGAGGTGCTGGGTCTCCCGACCGTGGACATGGAGCCGCACCCCTCCGAGAATGCCATCGTCAGGGCGGCCGAGGGCCAGCACGACCGGCTCCGCCGGCAGGTCGAGGCGTCCGGGGCGTCGACCATCGTCACGCTCGGCAACGCGGCGGCCCGCGTGGTGGCGGCGCTCAGTGGTCAGCGCGGTGGCGCCCTGGACGGGGCTGGTTACGAGACACCTCGGTCGGCGACAATCGGCGGCCGCACACTGGTGTGGCATGCCCTCGTCCACCCGGCCGTCCGCGCCCCGTGGGTCGAGCGCCACGACAGCTGGGTCCGCGCCCGGACGAAGGAGACCGCATGAGCAACGCCCCGGCCGGCTGGTACACACAGCCGGATGGCACCCAGCGCTGGTGGACCGGCTCGTCCTGGTCCGAGGTGTCGGCACCCGGTACCGACACCGTGGTCCACGGCCAGGTGGTCCAGGCGTACGCCGGGCCTCCCGCCGGCCCGATGACCCATCCGGTGCAGCCCGGCCAGCCGGCACCCCTCGTCGCCGGACCATACGGCTACGCGCCCGCGGTCCGCGTCGCGCCGAAGAGCCCAGGCGTCGCCGTCATCGCCTCTTTCTTCCTGCCCGGCCTCGGCCAGTTCATCAACGGGCAGGCCGGCAAGGGCGTCGCGTTCCTGCTGACGTACCTCGTCAGCTTCGTCCTGCTCTTCGTCTTCATCGGGTTCATCACCCTGCCGGCGGTCTGGATCTGGTCGATGGTCGACGCCTACTCGAGCGCGCAGGCCTGGAACGCGCGGCACGGCATCCTCAGCTGAATCAGCGCCGCGCGGCTCGCCCGCGTGGTCTACGGCGACAGGTGCGCCCGAGCGTGGACGCAGCGTGGGGGTGCTGTGGGTGGGGCGCGGCGGCGCCGGTCGGGAGGCTGGGGGTACATCCAGCACCCCCCACCGAGGAGCCACCATGACCATCACGACCCACACCGACGAGCGCCCCTGGACCCAGGAGATGGTCGTCGTCCACCGCGCCTTCCGCCGGGAGTTCCCCGCGGCCGCCGCGATGGTGCGGCGCACCGCCGAGGGCGACACGAAGCGCGCGAAGGTCGTCGCCGACCACATCCGCCTCGGCCTGGCCGGGCTGCACATGCACCACACCGGCGAGGACGCCCTGCTCTGGCCGCTGCTGCTCGAGCGGGCCGCCCCGTCCACCGGCCTCGTCGAGACGATGCAGGCCCAGCACCACGGCGTCGACGAGCGCACCGAGGCCATGCTCCCGGCGCTCGACGCGTGGCAGGCCGCCCCGACGCGGGCCACCGGGGAGCACCTCGCCGGCCTCATCGACGGCTTCGCCGCAGCGCTGTTCGAGCACCTCGACCTCGAGGAGCGCGAGATCCTCCCGCTCGCGGCCCGGTACGTCACCGCCGCCGAGTGGAACCAGCTGGCCAACCACGGCAAGGACTCGATGAAGGGAAGCGAGCTGCCCATCATGTTCGGCCTCGTCCTCGAGGAGGCCACCCCCGAGGAGCGGGCGCGGCTGCTCGCCAACCTGCCGGTGCCGGTCCGGCTGATCCTGCGGACGGTCGGCGCGTGGCAGTTCGCGCGCTACGTCAAGCGCGTGCGCGGCTGAGGACGGCGGCCGCCCGGGCCCGGATCTCGGCGTCGCCAGCCACCCGGCCGAGCTCCCACTCGCGGGTGAACGACTCCTCGTCGAGCGCCTGCCGCGTGGCGTCGAGCCCACGGTCGGACAGGGCGCGCGAGACCGGGAAGGTGTGGGCGACGGCGTCGACCGCCGAGACGTCCGCCGCCGCGCCGAAGAGCCAGGCGGCGCTGGCCGGGTCACCCACCCGCAGCGCCAGCGCCGCCAGGGCCGGGAGGGTGTAGCCGAGCGGCCAGCTCAGCCGGCCCTCCAGGCCGAGGTCGAGCGCCTCGCCGAGCAGGGCGGCGGTCCCCGCCTCGTCCCCGAGCAGCTCGGTGAGGGTCGCCTGCAGGTTGAGCGAGGTGGCCAGCGAGAACGGGTTGCCGAGCGAGCGAGCCCCCTCGACGACCAGGTCGAGGAGGCCGGCGGCAGCCTCGAGGTCGCCCGACACCAGCGCGGCCTGGGCCTGCCCGAACCTCGCGTGCACCGCGACCCACGGGCGGCCGGCGGCGACACCCTGGTCCCACCCGCTCCGGAGCATTTCCTCGGCGGAGGCGGGGTCACCCGAGAAGACGGCGCCGAACCCCGCGAGGAAGAGGGTCAGGGCGGTGAGGCCGGGGTCGTCGACCCGGCCCGCGAGGGTGACCGCCGGCCCCGACTCCGCGCGCAGCCGCGCCACGTCACCGGTGAACAGCAGGAGCCCGAGGCGACCGGTGAGCCCGACGAGGCGCGCCCCGTCGGAGGCGCCGTCGTCGACCCGCTCCAGCCAGGCGAGGCCCTCACGGGCGTGGCCGCGCAGCGCGAGGTAGAGCCACAGGCTGCCGGCCAGCTCCGCGGCGTCCCCGGCCCGGTCGAGCTCGAGGAGCCGTAGGTACGCCGAGCGCAGGTTGGCGTGGTCGGCCTCCAGCCGGTCGAGCGCGGCGACCAGCCCGGGCCCCTGGAGCACGACGTGCGCGGCCACCGCCCGCTCGTGGAAGTGCGCGGCGTGCCGGTCGGCGGTGGTCGTCGCCTCCCCGCGCGCGTGCAACCGGCGCATCGCGTACTGCCGCACCGGTTCGAGCAGCCGGAAGCGCGGCTGGTCATCCGGTGCGGGGACCCGCAGCACGAGCGACTGCTCGACCAGCACCCCGAGCGCCGGCACGACGTCCTCCCCGCCGACGACCGCCTCGACGGAGTCGAGCGAGAAGCCGCCGCTGAAGACCGCCAGCCGCTCGAACAGCCCGACCTCCTCCGGCTCGAGGAGGTCGGTGCTCCAGTCGAGCACCGCGCTCATCGTCCGGTGCCGCTCCGGCAGGTCGCGCGGCCCGGCACCGGGGCCGGATGCCTCCAGCCGCGCGAGCAGCGTCGTGGGGGAGAGGAGCCGCAGCCCCGGTGCCGCCAGCTCGAGGGCCAGCGGCAGCCCGTCGAGGTGGCGGGCGATGGCCGCTAGCGCCGGGGCGTCGGGGCCGGTGACGGCGGTCGGAGCCCCGGCCGCGGCAGCGCGGTCGAGGAGCAGCGCGACGGCGGGGGAGCCGGCCACGGCATCGACGTCGTCGGTGCTCGGCGTCGTGAGCGGGGCCAGCACCATCTCGTGCTCGGCCCGGACGCGCAGCGGCGCGCGGCTCGTGGCCACGACGACGAGGTCGGCGCAGCGCGCGACGAGCTCGGCGAGGACGGGGGCGGCGCCGGTGACCTGCTCCAGGTTGTCGAGCACGAGCAGCACCCGCAGCCCCTGGAGGTGGGCGACGAGGGCGTCGAGCGGGGCGGTCTCGACCGCCTCGGGCAGCCCCAGGGTGGCGATGACCTTGGGGACGACGAGGGCCGGCTCGCGCACCGCGGCGAGGTCGACGGCGTGGGCGCCACCGGGGAAGGAGGCCTCCTCGCGGTGCAGCAGCTCGATGGCCAGGCGGGTCTTGCCCACCCCTCCAGGCCCGGTGAGGGTGACCAGCCGCCGGGTGCCGGACCGGACGAGAGTGCGGAGCGCGTCGAGCTCGGTGTCGCGGCCGATGAGAAGGGTGGCCGGCACCGGGGGCGAGCCGGCCGGTGGCTCGACGCGCTCGGCGGGGGACGCCGGTGCCGGCAGGCGCGTCGAGGCGGTGGGCTCGCGCGGGGGCACCGCGGCGACGAGGGTGGCGCGGTCGTCTTCGCCCAGGCCGAGCCCGTCGGCGAGGGAGCGGACGGTGTGCGGGTAGGGGCGGCGCCGCTCCCCGCGCTCGAGGGCGCCGACGGCCTTGGCGGTCAACCCGGCCCGCTCGGCGAGCTCCTCCTGGGTCAGCGACCGAGCGTCCCGCAGCCGGCGCAGCACGGTGGCGAAGTCGCCCGGTGCCCTGCCCGCGTCCACGGGGCAGACGCTAGCCCGTCGGGTGGGCCGCGACGGCGCTCCCGCCCTGGCGCGCCGGGTGGGGGTGGCCCCTCGATACCCCTCCGGGTGTGTGAGACGGTGGAGGGACCGCAGCCCCCACCGACCGAGGAGGACCCATGACCTACACGATCACGGCATCCGTCGAGCGCCCCTTCGACGAGGTGCTCGAGGCCACCCGCGCCGCGCTCGCCGACCAAGGGTTCGGCGTGCTCACCGAGATCGACCTCGCGGCGACGCTCAAGGCCAAGATCGACGCCGACATCCCGGCGCAGGTCATCCTCGGCGCCTGCCGGCCGCCGCTCGCGCTCGCCGCGACCCGGGCGGAGCCGTCCATCGGGGTGCTGCTGCCCTGCAACGTCGTGGTCCGCGCGGGGGAGGGCGGCGCGACCCTGGTCGAGGCCATGGACCCGGACGCGATGGTCACCGTCACCGGCAACTCCGCTCTGCAGGATGTCGCCACGGACGCCGGCCGCCGGCTGCGCGCAGCCCTGGAGACCCTCGTCGGCTGAGGACTAGGGTCGGGAGTGGACCGGCTCCCGGCCGGGCCGTCACGAGGACGGTGCACCCGATGAGCGACCACGCCTGGACCGCGCGCTACGCCCCGGGGGTCGTCGCGACCGTCGAGGTGCCGGAGCACTCGCTCGTCGACCTGCTCGACGCCTCCGTCGAGCGGTTCGCCGACCACGTCGCCCTCGACTTCTACGGGGCGACCGTCACCTACGCCGAGCTCGGCGACCGGGTCGCTCGGGCAGCCCAGGCCCTCCGGGGGCTCGGGGTGGCCGCGGGCGACCGGGTGGCCCTGGTGCTGCCCAACTGCCCGCAGCACGTCGTCGCGTTCTACGCGGTCCTGCGGCTCGGGGCGGTGGTCGTCGAGCACAACCCGCTCTACACGCCCGAGGAGCTGCAGGTGCAGCTGGCCGACCACGGCGCGACGGTGGCGGTGGTGTGGGACAAGGCTGTTCCGACGGTCGAGCAGGTGGCGGCCCAGACCGCGGTACGCACCATCGTCGCGGTCGACCTGACGAGCGCGCTGCCCCGGCTCAAGCGCCTGCTCCTGCGGCTCCCGGTGCCCTCGGCCCGGGCCACCCGTGCGGCGATGAGCGCTCCCGCACCCGGCCACCCACGCTGGGAGGCCCTCGTCGACGCCGCCACGCCGCTGGAGCCGACCTGGCCGCGTCCGGCCCACACCGACGTCGCGCTCCTGCAGTACACCGGCGGCACGACGGGCACGCCGAAGGGGGCGATCCTCACCCACCGCAACCTGCTGGCCAACGCCCTCCAGGGCCGGGCGTGGGTCCCCGGGCTCGTCGACGGCGAGGAGACCATCTACGCGGTGCTGCCCCTCTTCCACGCCTACGGGCTCACCCTGTGCCTGACCTTCGCGATGGGCATCGGCGCCCGGCTCGTCCTCTTCCCGCGCTTCGACGTCGACCAGCTCCTCGAGGCGATGCGCCGGCAGCCGGCGACCTTCCTCCCGGCCGTGCCACCCATCTACCAGCAGCTGGCCACCGCCGCACGGGACCGCGGCGTGTCCCTGCGCAGCATCCGGTGCGGCATCTCGGGGGCGATGGCGCTCCCGCCGGAGACGGTCGAGCTGTGGGAGGAGGTCTCCGGCGGGCTGCTGGTCGAGGGCTACGGGATGACCGAGGCCTCACCGATCGCCCTCGGCAACCCGGTGTCGGCCGACCGCCGGCCGGGCACGGTCGGGGTCCCGTTCCCCTCGACCGAGATGCGCGTCGTCGACCCGGAGCAGCCGGACGTGGACCGCCCGCAGGGCGAGCGCGGCGAGCTGCTCGTGCGCGGCCCCCAGGTGTTCTCCGGCTACTGGAACCAGCCCGAGGAGACCGCGCGCGTGCTGCTGCCGGGTGGCTGGCTGCGGACCGGTGACGTGGTCGTCGTCGACGAGGACCACTTCGTCACCATCGTCGACCGGATCAAGGAGCTCATCATCACCGGCGGCTTCAACGTCTACCCCTCGGAGGTGGAGGCGGCGCTGCGCACGGTGCCGGGCGTGGCGGATGCCGCCGCGGTGGGGCTGCCGCTGGACGGCGGCGGCGAGGAGGTCGTGGCCGCCGTCGTCGCGGCGCCGGGCGTCGACCTCGACCCGGACGCCGTGCGCCAGGCCAGCCGCGAGCACCTGGCCGCGTACAAGGTGCCGCGGCGGGTGGTCCTCGTCGACGAGCTGCCGCGCTCGCTCATCGGGAAGGTGCTGCACCGGCAGGTGCGCGACGCGCTGCTCTTCCGGTGACTCCGGTGACTCCCCTGACCTCGGCGACCACGGCGACCACGGCGGCGGGCACGAGGGTGACGACGGCCGCCGTCCAGATGAGCGCGTGGTCGGGGCCGACGACCCCGGTGTAGGTCATCGTCGCGTTGAACGCCGCGTGGAAGACGGCGGCGACGAGCACCGTGCCGCGGGTGGCGTCGACGAAGGCGGTCATGAGGACGCGGGTCGGCACGATGAGCAGGAGGAACGCGGCGAACGGCAGACCGGCGTCCTTCTCGCCCGGCACATGGAGCAGCGGCAGGTGCCACAGCCCCCACACGAGCCCGAGCAGGACGCTCGCGGCCAGCGGCTGCAGCCGGGCCTGGAGGCGGGGGAGCAGCAGGCCGGTCCAGCCCGCCTCCTCGGTGAGCAGGAACAGGCCCACGGCGTAGACGAGGTAGACCAGGCACCCGCCGAGGCTCATCGTCTCGCCGAGGTGCAGCGGCCGGCCGAGGGCCACCGAGACGCCGACCGTCGCGGCACCGATGAGCAGCGGGACGAGGACCGCGACCGGGTACACCCACACCGGCCCGGGCCGGCGGACGATGCGCCGCACGAGGTCGGCGAGGCCGGCCCGGCCGCCGAGCGCCAGGGCGGCGACGACGACCGACGGCGTGAGCACCCACAGCGCGATGCCCTGCGGCAGGCGCCATCCGATGACGTCGTGGGCCTGCGCGATCGCCGAGCCCCAGACCAGCCAGGGCAGGAGGAACATCGCGACGGCCGCGACGAGCAGGTGGCGGGGGCGGGAGGTGGCGGTGACGACGCCGGTGACCGGCTCGGCGACGGGCTCGGCGACGGGCTCGGTGGGGGAGGGCAACGGCGTGGGCGACGGTGTGTGCGTGGGGCGGAGGGCGGTCATGACGGGTCCTTCGGCCGGGAGGGGTGGGGGAGCGCTGCGCTGCGTCCACTCTCGCCGTGTGCCGCCGCCGCGCCGTCGGCGCACGGGTGTGAACCCGCCGCCACGGCGTCTCCACCCGGGGGTGGAGACGGCCGGGAGCCGTCAGTCCCGCGGCGCCATCCCGGTCCGGTAGGCGTAGGCGACGAGCGCGGCGCGGTCACGGCAGCCGGTCTTGGCGAGCAGGTGGTTGACGTGCGTCTTGACCGTCGCCTCCGAGACGAACAGCCGCTCGGCCACCTCGGTGTTGGACAGCCCGCGGGCGATCTCGGTGAGCACCTCGCGCTCCCGGGCGGTCAGCGACGGGTCGACGGCGGTGGCGTTCGACGCCACCCCCGATGCCGTGCCGGCGGGGCGTCCGGACGCCAGCGCCTCGAGGAGCCGGCGCTGCACGGACGGGTCGAGCTGCGCGTCACCGGCCGCCACCGACAGCACGGCCGCCCGGATGTCCTCCGCGCCGGCGTCCTTGGTGAGGTAGCCGCGCGCCCCGGCCTGCAGCGCCCCGAAGACCCACTCGTCGTGGCCTCGAAGGCGCCCTCGGAGGCGGCGCACGCCGTGAGGACGACGGCCCGGGTGCGGTCCCCGGCGGCCGTGAGGCGGCGGGTCGCCTCGACGCCGTCGACGGTCGGCATCCCGAGGTCCATGAGGACGACGTCGGGGTCGGTGGCCTCGACCTGGCGCACGGCGTCGGCGCCGTCGACCGCGCTGCCGACCACTTCGATGCCGTCGAGCAGCCCGAGCATCATCGTCAGCCCGTCGCGGACGACCTTCTGGTCGTCGGCGACGAGCACACGCACGGGTGCGCCCGGCTGGTCCATCAGGAGGTCCCTTCGTCGGTGTACGGCATGGTCAGGTGCACCCGCCAGCCGGTGTCGGCGGGCCCGGCCTCCAGCCGCCCGCCCGCGAGGGCCGCTCGCTCGGCGAGACCGGTCAGCCCGAAGCCGCCGGACGGCAGCCCCGTGGGCCGGCCGCCGGAGTCGACGACCTCCACCTCCGCCGCGCGCTCGCCCCACCGGAGGGTGACGGTGGTGGGCGCGCCCTGAGCGTGCTTGGCGACGTTGGCGAGGGCCTCCTGCGCCGCCCGGTAGACCGGCAGTCCACGCTCCGGCGCCAGCGGAACGGGTTCGCCCACAACGGTGTAGGTGACGGGGGCACCGGTGGCCAGGCGCGCCTGCTCGACGAGCTCGGGCACCTGCTCGGTTCCGGGCAGGGCCTCGCCGCGCAGCGTCGCCACGGCGCGCTTCGCTCCGGACATCCCGCTGCGCGCCAGCCCCTGGGCGTTGCCGATCTGCTCGACGAGCCGGGCGTCGGCGCCGGTGTGGGCCGCGAGCAGCCGGGCCCCCTCGAGCTGGACCGCGAGCCCGGAGAGGGTGTGGGCGAGAACGTCGTGCAGCTCGCGGGCGATCCGGCCGCGCTCGGCGAGGACGGCGGCCTCCTCGCGCGCCATCCGGGTCTCCTCCTGCAGGCGCAGCAGCTCGCGGGCCCGCTCGTGGGCGTCCCGGTTGGCCCCGGCGAACGCCGCGGCGGCGAGGAGGAACGCGCCGCCGATCGCCACGTCGAGCCCGGCGCTCGCCGGGGTCGCGGAGGTGCTCGCCTCGGCCCACGTCCCGGCGGCGATGACGACCGCACCGGCGAGGAGGGCCGTGCGGCGCGGGAGCCGCATCCCGAGCCCGGCCGCGGCCATGAACGGGAGGATGTAGGCCGGGCCGCTCGGGTCGAGCCGGTCGACGGCCGCCCCGAGCAGCCCGGCACCGACGAGCAGCGCGAGAAGGAGCCGCTCGTCGGTGACCCGGGTGCTCAGCGACCCGAGCCACAGCGCGAGGGCCAGGACGGTCATCAGGGCGACGGCGACGCCCCGGCCCCCGGGCGGCAGGCCGCCGACCAGGGTGGCGACGGCGACGAACGCGGCGGCCACCCATCCGGCGAGGACCATCACCCGGCGCAGGTCGGCCGGCCGGGCGTCGCCGACGGGGCGGGCGTCGGCGACGGGGTCGGATGGCGGCACGGCGCTCCTCGGACGGGCTCGACGGGACGGCGACGGCTCAACGGTAGAGCGTGACCGGGCCGGACGTGCTCGCCGCCGGCCGCTCCTCGGAGAGGCGCAGGGCGCGCAGCCCGGTGACGGCGAGCCGGGCGACGACCATGGCCAGCGCCATGAGGACGAACGCGGCGGTCCAGGCATCCGCCCCGGTGATGAGGTGGTCGCGCGAGAACTGCCCGATGGCGCGGGGGAACCAGTGGTCGGCGCCGTAGGCGAACAGCACGCGCCCCCCGATGACGACGAGCCACAGCGCGGCGAACGCGGCACCCGCGGTGGCGAGGACGCGGTCGCCCTCGCGGCGGACCCGGACGGTGAACGCGGCGAGCGCGCCGAGGGCGACGCCGACGGCGAGGCCGGCCAGCTCGAGCCGTCCGTCGTTGCCGAGGGTGGGCGCGTCCTTGAGGTAGCCCCAGCCCGCGACCGCGACGACGAACAGCGGCAGGGTGATCCGCCGGCGGGTCAGGGCGCGGGTGCCGAGGTTGCTCGAGAGGATCCAGGCGAGGAGGAGGAGGTTGAGGAGGTACTGGCCGGTGGACATGGCGGGGGCTCCGGGGGGGGGGGGGGGGGGGGACGTCACCACTGTCCGGGCGGTGGCGCCCCGGCCGCGTCGAGCCCCGGGTTGATCATCCGCCGGAGCCGCCTCCACCCTGGGGTTGAGGCGGCCGCTCGGCCCGCCCCGACCCTGCCGGGTCCGGCGGTCGGCGGCGCGCCTACGGTGGGGGGGATGGACTACCGCTACCTCGGCAACAGTGGACTCAAGATCTCCGAGATCACCTACGGCAACTGGCTGACGCACGGTTCGCAGGTCGAGAACGACGTCGCGACCCAGTGCGTGCGTGCCGCGCTCGATGCGGGCATCAGCACCTTCGACACCGCCGACGTCTACGCCAACACCAAGGCGGAAACGGTTCTCGGAGAGGCGCTCAAGGGTGAGCGGCGCGAGAGCCTCGAGATCTTCACCAAGGTGTACTGGCCCACCGGCCCGGGCGGGAAGAACGACACCGGCCTGTCGCGCAAGCACATCATGGAGTCGATCAACGGCTCGCTGCAGCGCCTCCAGACCGACTACGTCGACCTCTACCAGGCCCACCGCTACGACACCGAGACCCCGCTCGAGGAGACGATGACGGCCTTCGCCGACGTCGTGCGCCAGGGCAAGGCGCTCTACATCGGCGTCAGCGAGTGGACCGCCGAGCAGATCCGCGAGGGCCACCGCCTCGCCAAGGAGCTCAACATCCAGCTCATCTCGAGCCAGCCGCAGTACTCGATGCTGTGGCGCGTCATCGAGGGCGAGGTCGTCCCGACGTGCGAGGAGCTCGGCATCAGCCAGATCGTGTGGAGCCCCATCGCGCAGGGCGTCCTCACCGGCAAGTACGTCCCCGGCCAGCAGCCGCCGGAGGGCTCGCGCGCTGCCGACGAGAAGGGCGGCGCCGACATGATCAAGCGGTTCATGAACGACGACGTCCTCGGGCGGGTGCAGGACCTCAAGCCGGTCGCCGACGACGCCGGCCTGACGATGGCGCAGCTCGCCGTCGCCTGGGTGCTGCAGAACGACAACGTCGCGGCGGCGCTCGTCGGGGCGTCGCGTCCGGACCAGGTCGGCGAGAACGTCAAGGCCGCCGGGGTCACGCTCGAGCCGGAGCTGATGCAGCGGATCGACGACGTGCTCGGTGACGTCGTGGAGCGCGACCCGGGCAAGACGGCCGAGACCGCGCCGAAGACCCGCGTCGCCTGACGCGGGAGCGGAGACGGAACGACGCGGCCGGGTCAGAGGGGTCGGAGGCGACGAAGGCCATCACGGCCGACCGGACGCGTCGCGGCCGGCGGCTCCCAGCCGAGGTCCCCGGCGCCGAGGTCCTCGGCGAACGGCGAGCGCCAGCAGAGGTGCCCGAGGGCCAGGATCGCGTACTGGTCGTCGGACATCCCGTAGTGACGCGCACGCCGGGAGATCTCACCGGCCAGCGCCTCGGGCATCCCGGTGATGGAGAAGCTCACGCACGCGCCGGCGCCCCAGGCGGCGGCATCGCGCAGGTGGTGGTCCTGGGCGCACTGCCGCACGGCGATGTAGTGCAGCTCGTCGAGCGGCCTCGTGGGGCGGCGCAGCAGGTCGGGGTCCTCGACCAGTGCGGTCGCGACGGCGGTCGCCAGGTCGTACGGCCCCCCGGGGGGCTCGTCCTCGGCCCACCACATCGGCGTGCGGTAGTGGCGGCTCAGGGCCCGCCGCACCGCACCCTCGTCCCGTGCCGTCAGGAGGTCGTCGTCCTCCACCGGTGACACCGCGACCCGTCCACCCGTCAGGGTGAGCGACACGAGCGACCCGGGTGGCAGCGCCGGCAGCCACCCCGGGGGTCCGACGATCGTGTCGTGGCCGAAGGCACCCTTGGCCAGCGGCTCGTTCGACGTGAGACAGAGACCCTCTGCGTCCATCCACGTCAGCAGCGGCGCGAGGGCGAGCGAGGTCCAGAGATCTCGCCGTGAGCCGTCGGAGTGGGCGATGCGGGCCGTGAGGACCGAGCCCTCGAGCAGGTCGACGAGCCGGATGACCGAGCCGTCGGGACGTCCGACGAGCAGGTGGCTGCGCTGGACGAGCATCTCGACGAGGCGGGCATCCACGGTGCGACTGCGGAACCGGCGCCGCATCCGGTTCGCCACCTCGTGAGCGGGGAGCGGGCCGTCGGCCAGGGCGAGCAGCGCCGTGCTCTCGAGGTCGCGGTCGGTGGGGGAGATGTCGGCGGGCTCGGTCATCGGGGGGTCCTCCAGTCTGGTGGTCTCCGTCCACCCTGCCCGTTTCCGACGCCCCGCGTTCCGCGTCATCCACAGGAGGGTAGACATCCACTGTCGGGGGGTAGAACGGCACCATGAGCCTCAACATCAAGAAGCCGCGGGTCCACGACCTGGCCCGTGAGGCCGCGCGGCGGACGGGGCTGTCGCAGACGAGCGTCATCGAAGTGGCGCTCGAGCAGTACCTCGAGTCGCTGACGAGCCCGGACGACGACGTGGCACGGCGCGTGCGCATCGACGCGATCCTCACCGACATCGACCGGTCACTCACGGACGAGGACCGCGAGGCCATCCGGAGCCTCGACCTGTACGACGAGCGCGGGCTGCCCGCGTGATCGTCGACACCTCGGCTCTCGTCGCCATCGTCACGAACGAGCCGGAGCGCGACGCCTTCGTGGCGGCTCTCGTCGGCGATGCGCACCCGCGCATCTCCGTGGCCACGCTCCTGGACACGCACATCGTCATCGACAGCCGCCGGTCACCCGTTGTGACCGCAGGGTGGATGACCTGGTCGCCCGCCTCGGGCTGGTCGTCGAGCCGGTCACTGCCGAGCAGGGTGCCATCGCGCGCGCGGCCCACCGCGACTACGGCAGGGGGAGCGGGCCTCCGGCGAGGCTGGATTTCGGTGACTGCTTCGCCCACGCGCTGGCCCGGGCGACGGGAGATCCGATCCTGTTCAAGGGTGATGACTTCGGCCGCACCGACCTGACCCCGCAGTGCCCACCGGCTGACACCCGGCGAGCCCACGCCACGACCACCCCGTCGGGCTGGGGCAGCAGTTGATGCGGACAGCTCCTTTCCCCGGTCGCCGGCTGAGACGATGGGACCGTGAGCGAGCTCGGCGACCGTGTCCTGCCCCTCATCCGCACGCGGACTGATCTGTCCCGCTACCGCGCCGCGAACGCCCATGGCGTGCAGATGCACGAGGCCGTCGACGTTCTCGAGAGGGCCGCCGAGACGGCCGATCCGGCCGAGGTGTTGTCGGTGACCGAGAAGGCCATCGCGTCGGCCCTGCGGGTCGTCATGCGGGCCGACGACTCGGCCGGCATCATCGGGGACACCTGCCGGCGCCTCGTCGACCTCCACCCGGTGGTCGCGACCACGGCCTCGGTGCCGTCGGAGCGGCTGGTGGAGTGGATGATCCGCTTCCAGTTCGCGCAGGAGTGCGACTTCTTCACCCTCGACCCGGTGGCCTACGCGTCGGCCCTCGGGGAGCTCGGGATGCGGAGGTACCGCGCCCGACTGGACGAGATCCGCGCCGGGTTGGGTGCCGAGCCGGGAGCTGGGGACTCGTGGCAGTCGCCGCACGCGGGCGAGTGGTTCACCCTGGCGTGGAACGCGCAGCGGCTCGCCGTCCACGACCGGGACGCGGAGGCCGTCATCCGCACTCACCTGCGCGACGGCGGGGTCCCCGCCTGGTACCACGAGACGGCCGAGGCCCTCGAGGAGATCGGCGACCATGCTCTGGCGCTCGACTACGTGCAGCAGGCGGTCGAGCACCCGATGGGCGGACACCAGGCCATCCAAGCGGCCGAGTACTGGTGCGAGCTGCTGGCCCGCCACGCCCCCCAGGGCCTGCCGGCCGCGAGGCTCGAGGTGTTCCGTCGCTGGCCCTCGTCGTCGACGGCGGCGCGGCTGCGCGCGGTCGCGGGCGAGGAATGGGCCGCGCTCGAGGGGGCCGTCATGGAACGGCTCTCGGCCTCGCCACGCGACGCCGTGCTCTTCGTGCTGCTCACCCTGGAGGACGTTCGGCGAGCCCGGGACCTCGCCGAGCAGCTGCTCCTCGACGATGCCGACGCGTGGGAACGCCTCGCCCGGGCGTACGAGAGGATCGACCCGCTCGCGGTGCTCCCGGTCCTCGCCCGGCTCGTCGACACCGAACTGGAGACCCCGGACGCTCAGCACTACCGCACTGCCGCCCGGCGTCTCGCGCGGATGCGACGCCTCGCCGCCGGCACCGAACGCGCGGGGGAGGTCGACGACGTGATCCGCGCGGTTCGGCACGAGCACCGCCGAAGGCCACGACTCCAGCTCGAGCTCGACCGTGCGGGACTGCCCCGCTCCGACTGAGACGGGGACGTCCGAGGGCGAGCCCGGGCGACCGGACTCACCGCATGCAGGGTCCGTTGCCGAGCCTCGCGAAGACGTAGCGGTCGCCGGGGCCGAGCTCCTGCTGACCCGAGGAGGCGTGCATCAGCTCGCCGCGGTCCTCGGCGTGCTGCGCTCCGATGACGTGGCCCAGCTCGTGCAGGACGACCGCGCGTGCCATTGCCCGGCCGCTCGCGGTGTCGAGCCGTGGCCCGAGCGCGGGGGTGTCGAGCTCGATCGCGCCGGTCACGTACGACCGGTTGCCGCCCTTGCGTCCGAAGGCGAGCGGGCCGCCGAGCCCGACGACGCCACCGGTCAGTCGCGGGGTCTCGGTGGGGTCGCTCCACGAGACGAGGACCGGCGCGAACCGCGCGGAGTACTGCGGGATGCTCATCGCGCGACCGGGGTTCGGCTTCTCGTCGGTGTAGCCGTCGAAGACGAACGCGAGGCCGCTCGCCTCCGACATGGCGATCGTGGCGTCGGCGACGACGTCGCGGCCGGCGTCCCCGAGCCCGGCCGGGTCGTGGATGACGTAGTGGATCGGCTGGCACGGGTCGAAGGTCACCGGCTCGCCGGTCGGCTGCGTCATCATGAAGCCGTAGTGGCGGGGGCCAGGGTCGTCGGGGACCGCGACGGCGGGCCGGATCCGCCCGCCCTTCGGAGGCTGGGCGGGGGCGGCGTCGACACCGGTGCGGAAACGCGGGTCGCCGTTGACGAGGTAGTCGACCCAGCCGGATGCGGTGGGCCACACCGCCTTCCCGCCGACGAGGACGGCGAGCAGGGCCAGCGTGATGCTGAGGTTGCGGCCGCTCGGCGACCGTGGTGGTCGGCTGCTGCGCAGGACTCGGGCCTCGGACCGGGAGGTCGGGGCGAGGTCCCCCATCCCGGCGACGAGGCGCGCGAACTCGCGCTCGTCGTGGGACGCATCGGCGTCGTCTCGGTTCCCCCCGGGCAGCACCCGCACACCGTAGGCGGCGGTCGGCCCGGCGTCCGGGGGTTCGGCGAGATCGCCGACCGAACGGGGGAGTCGGGTGGTCGTCGGCTGGGTGCCGGGGTGTCGGGTGCGCGCGTTTCCGCAGGTCGGAGGACTGTCGGGGGTCGCGTCTAGTGTCAGTGCATGGACCAGTCGACCACCCCTCTCGCGGAACGTCGTTCCGTGATGGAGCGTGCGTCCGACGCCCTGTCCGGAGTGGCAGACGTCCTCCACCAGGCATCCGGTGCCCAGCTGGCCGAGCTCATGACGCTCGTCGACGTCCTGGCGGCGCGGGCCGCGGCAGCGCGCGTGTCCGTCACGGCAGAGGCGCTCGCTCGGGGGGAGGTCGCCGAGAGCGGCGCGAACGCCCACGCCTGGGTCCTCGACCACGCGCCGTCCCTGCGCCAGGGTGGGGCCTCGCACGTGGCGGTGATGGCGACGCACCTCGCCGACGGGCGCAGGAGCGGGGTCGATCCGGTCACCCTCGACCCGGGCTCGCCACGCGGGATGGTCGCCGCCGGGGTCGTCGACGGCTCCGTGACGCCGGCGCTGGCCACCGCCGTGCTCCGCGAGGTCGAGCGCCTCGAGCCGCACCTCACCGAGGAAGCGGCGCCCACCGTGGCCGGGGCCCTGCTCGACCTCGGGGTGCAGTGGGGTCCGTCGATGATGCGGCGGCTGCGGCCCCGCCTCCTCGCGCAGTACGGACGTGCGGGCGTGCTCGACGACCTCCACGACCGGCTGGCGTCCTCGGCCCGGCTCTCGGCGCCGTCGGTCGAGTCCGGCGACCTCACCGAGTACCAGCTCCTGATGACGCCGGAACAGGCAGCGGCGCTCGAGGCGGCGATCGGTCCGCTCAGCGCGCCGGCCCCGAACGAGGAGACCGGTGAGCGCGACCTGCGCTCGGCCGGACAGCGTCGGGTCGAGGCGCTCACCGAGGTGTGTCGACGCTCGTCGGCCCTCGACGCCGACGGCCGCGGGTCCGAGGGCGCCGCGGCGAGCTCGGCGGCGCTGCACGTCACCGTCTCGCTCACCGACCTCGAGGCGCGCACCGGCTGTGGCGAGGTGATGGGCACCACCGCGTCCGGCACCGTCCTCTCGCCCGAGGTGCTGCGCCGCATCGCCTGCGAGGCCGCCCTCATCCCGTCCGTGCTCGGCACCGCGGGCGAGGAGGTCGACCTCGGCCGCGTGGTCCGGCTCTTCACCCGGGCGCAACGGCGCCGGCTCTGGCGGCGCGACGGAGGCTGTACCTACCCGGGATGCACCGCCCCGGCGGCGTGGTCGAAGGCGCACCACGTCGTGCACTGGGCCGACGGCGGCGTCACCGACGTCGACAACGCCGCCCTCCTGTGCCAGCGACATCACACGTACGTCCACCAGAGACGGCTGGTCGCCGAGGTGCGCCACCGCCCGGACGAGCGCGGTCGGTACGTCGTCTGGGACCTCACGTCCGGCAGCTACGACCGACATCTCGAGCGCCTGCGAGCCGAGCAGGCCCGGCACGACCCGCCACCCATGACCGACGAGCGGCTGCGTTCGCTGCTCGACGCCCTCATCGACGACGATCACGACGAACGCCGTTGGGCCGAGGCCGAGCTCGCCTGGTCGATGGACGACGAGCCCTGGTCCGAGGACCTGACGGGAGATGTGTACGGCGAGTTCTCCATCGACCCGACGGAGACGCTCGACCTCGCGCCCTCGGCCTGAGCGGCGGTCGTCGTCGCGGTCGTGGTGTGCCTGCGTCGGCAGCAGCCGATGGGCTCCACACCTCGCCGCTGGAGCAGTCACGGAATGGTGCACGCCGTTCGACGCGGGGGACATCGGTCGTTCGGTCGTGGTTCGTCCCGCTTGGACATCCACGAGGGCGAGCGGGTCATACGGTCGATGCGTCCGCGAGGGGGAAGCGAGTGGACGCCCGGCGGTGCCCTCTGCACGTCCGGGAGATCGCATCGAAGGAGCCAGAACATGACGAACTCACCAGCCGGCTGGTACCCACAGGACGACGGCCGACAGCGCTACTGGGACGGCCAGAAGTGGACCGAGCACTTCGCCCCCGGCGCCCCGCAGCAGACCTCGGGTCCGACCGTTCCCACCGCGGCGATGATGACCGCCGGCGGATCCGCGGCCCCGCGTCCGTGGTTCAAGAAGAAGCGCGTCATCATCCCGGCGGGTCTGGTGGGCCTCGTCATCTTCGCCTCCGCTCTGGGTGCGGCCGGCTCAGACGATCCGAAGACTCCCACGGCTCTCGACAAGCCGACGACGTCCTCCTCCGCCTCGACGCCGTCGACTGCATCACCAACTGCTGCAGCCACGTCCGCGGCTCCGTCGCCGTCCCAGACGTCCACGCCCACCCCGACGGTCAAGACCGCGGCGCCGAAGCCGACCGTCACCAAGCCTGCCGCACCGACGCTCACCGTGGCGCAGGAGAACGCCAAGGGCAGGGCCGAGTCGTACCTCGAGATGACCGGGTTCAGTCAGAAGGGCCTCATCGAGCAGCTGAAGTTCGAGGGGTATGCCACCAAGGACATCACCGCAGCACTGGCCACCATGACCGTGAACTGGAACGCGGAAGCGGCCGAGAAGGCGCGCAGCTACATGGACATGACCCACTTCTCGCGCAAGGGCCTCATCGAGCAGCTCGTCTTCGAGGGGTTCACCTCGAAGCAGGCCGCATACGGTGCCAAGGCCGTGGGCCTCTGAGAGGTCCCGGTCAGGTCGCGAGGCGGATCAACCCGACCATGCCGAGAGGCCCCGGTCCGTGAGGACCGGGGCCTTCGGGCGCTGACGTCGCGCGAGGGGGTGTAGCGGCGTCAGGCGGTCGCCGGGATCTTCTCGATCGCCGGAGCCTCGACCAGGCTGACCCGGCGGGCGTGCACCAGGCCGAGGGCGCCGAGGACGAACATCACCGCGGAGCCGATGAAGGCGGCGACGGCGGCGTACATCGCGATGGTGCCGAGGGTGGCGAAGGCGTAGGCGTTGAGGAGCATGCCCCGCAGCGTCGTGCCCATGAAGAGGGTCTGACGCAGCTGGCCGAGGTCCTGGGTGGCCTTCGCGGTCGGGTCGGCCTTGAGGGCGGCCATGTACTCACCGGAGACCTGCGAGTACGTCTTGCCGTTGGCCTGCTCGTCCATGTGAGCCTGGATGTAGTAGTCGGCGTAGGCCTTGGCCTGCGCACCGGTGGTCAGCTCCTGCCCGGCGTACTGGGTGAGCTGGGCCTTCATCTCGGGCGTGGTGAGCGCGGCCGCCGCGGGCATCGTGATCTGCTGCGCCGCGAGCTGGTCGTGCACGTTGGAGGTGGCGAACGACGAGGCCCAGGTGAGGAGCGCCCCGGCCACGAGGAGGACCAGCGCCACGATGAGTCCGGTCCAGGAGATGAGCTTGTCGAATGCCTTACGCATGGTCTTCGCGTCCTTCCGGTGGGCCGATCCTGTCGACCCGGGTTTTTGTCGGGTGGTCTTGCAACTCAGAAACTACTACTACGTGTAGTAGTTGAACAATCTCGGACGGTGTCTGCTGCGTCACGTTGACCGGACGGGGGATGACCTACGCCGTTCGCCGGACGACGCACGATGGGGGCGGTTAGCCTCGCGGTCGCGAGCGTGGGGGCGCCGCCGACAGCGGACGGAGGCAGCACGTTGGGGGAGTCGGGCGGGAGCGCCGAGCGCATGGCGCAGCGGCTGGCCGCAAGCGGGGACGCCGCGGCGGGAGCGTGGGCGGCGGGTGCCGCCGGGGAACGGCGGGTGGCTGCCGCCCTGGAGACCCTGCCGCCGGACCACCTCGTCCTCCACGACCGGCTGCTCCTGCCCGGCCTCTCGGAGTCCAACCTCGACCACGTGGTCGTCGGCCCCTCCGGGGTGCTGCTCGTGGACGCCAAGAACTGGGCCGGCAACGTGACCGAGTACCAGGGCGCCCTCATCCAGCACCGCCGGCAACCGGACGGGTCCTGGACGCACACCGCGAGGCACCGTGAGCTGGCCGCGGTCCACGGGATGAGCCGCACGATGGCCGGTCGGCTGGGGCTGCCGGTCACGCCGGTGCTCTGTCTGGCCGGCACACGGGCGCACCGGTTCGGCCCACCGCAGACCGTGCGCGGCATCTGGGTCGTCCCCCTGCCGTCGCTGGCCGGGTGGATCACTGCTCGCGCCCCCACGACGAGCACGCTGGAGCTCGAGTGGGCCAAGACCCTCGTCACCACCGAGTTCCCGTCGACGACGACCGACGAGCTGCTGCTCGCCGCGATCGGTCGCGACCTGCGCCAGCGCACCCGGACGACCCCCCACCGCCGACGCGTGGCCGTGCCGACCCGTCCCGCCGGCCGACCGTCGGCACCCACGGGCCCGCCGGCCCCTCCCGTCGCCCCGGCACCGTCGGTGACGCGCCGCCAGATGGGGGACGCACGACGGGCCGCGGACCGGCGTCGACGCAACCGACGGCTACGACGGCGTGGTGCCGCGCTGGTGCTCCTCGCCTCCGTGTCCCTCGGGATCTCGACCGGCGCCCTGGCGTCCTGGGGCGAGTCGGCGACCGGCTGGATCAATGGCAGCGCGGTGGTCGACCCGAGCGACGAGCCCGGCACCTCCCCGGCCCCGCACCCCTCGGCGACGCACCCGTCGGCGACGCACCCGTCGGCGACGCACCCGTCGGCGACGCATCCGTCGGCGACGCCGACCCGTCGCTGACCGTCCCGGTCGCACCACGGTTGCCCGTGCCCTCAGGCGGCCTCACCCTCGTTGCCGCCGTCACGCGCTGCCTTGACCCCAGCGGCGATGGAGTGCCACAGGTGCTGTGGCCCGAGCTCGTCGAGCACGCCGGCCCGCCGGAGCACCCGCCGCACGGCGGCGAGCACGCGGACGAGGTGGACGTCGACGCCGCGGCGGCGGAGCATCCGGACGAGGTGGCCGAGCCGGTCGCAGGTCGTGGAGTCCATCTGGTTGGTGGCCTCGAGGTCGAGGACGAGGGTCGTCCCACCGTCCCGGGCGAGCCGCGCGAGGGTCATCCGCTCGACCTCGGCGAGCACCGTGGAGGCGTTGGCCCAGAACAGCGGTCCATCGGGGCGGATCACGATGACCCCTGCGTAGGTGCGGCGGGTGGGGTCCGAGGTGAGCGAGCCCCACGCCGCCTTCTCGGTGTCGACCCGGCCCATCTCGTCGACGCGCACCTGCACCGAGCGGTAGACGAGGCCGAGGATGGACTGCGCGACCGCGACGAGGAGCCCGTTGAGCGGCCCGAACGCAAGGACCCCCACGAGCGCGACGACCGCGGCGACGAAGTCGTTGCGCCGCAGCCGGGAGTAGCGGCGGAACGCGGATGGCCGCACGAGCCCCCACACGGCGTGGACGACGATCGCCGAGAGCACGGTGCGCGGCAGGTCGGCGAGCAGCCCCGTCGCCGCGACGAGGAAGGCGAGCGTGACGACGGCGGCGGTGATGCCACTGACCTGGGTCCAGGCCCCGGCCCGGGCGTTCGCGGCCGTCTTCGACAGCGAGCCGCCGACCCCCATCCCGCCGAAGAGTCCGGAGGCCAGGTCGGCGGCGCCGTGGGCGACGAGCTCGCGGTCGTCGGTGCGCACGTCGACCTCCTCGGCCGAGAAGAGCCGGACGGCGGCCAGCCCCTCGGCGATGCCGACCGCCGCGATCGCCAGCCCTCCGGTGACGACGCCGCCGATGACGTGCAGGTCGACGGTCGGCAGCGCCGGGACGGGCAGCCCGCTCGGCACGACCCCGACGACGCTGACCCCGCGCCCGGCGAGGTCGGCCTGCGCGGCGAGGAGCACCCCGCCGACGAGGACGAGCAGCGACCACGGCACTCGCGGGGCGAGCCGCTGCCCGGCGAAGAGGACGACCAGGGCGCCGGCGCCGACCGACAGGGTGAGCGCATCGAAGTCGACGATGCTCCGCAGGAGGATGAGGAGGCGTTCGGGGAGGGAGCCGGTCGGTGACGGCAGCCCGGCCAGCGCCGGAACCTCGCCGACGACGATGAGGACGACGAGCCCCGCGACGAACCCGGTGACGATCGGCTCGCTGAGGAACTGGGCCACCCAGCCGAGCCGCATCAGGCCGGCTGCCACGAGGACGACGCCGGCGACGACGGCCAGGGCGGAGGTCAGCCCGACCGCGAGGGCGGGGTCGCCGCCGGAGAGCACCCGGACGATGGACCCCGAGAGCACGGACACCGTCGACACCGGCCCGACGAAGAGGACGCGGGAGGACCCGAAGAAGGCGTAGGCGAGCAGCGCCGGCGGGAGCGTGTAGAGGCCGACCTGGACCGGCACCCCGGCGACCGCCGCGTACCCGAGCGACTGCGGCACCGCGAGGGCGGCGACGAGCAGGCCGGCGAGGACGTCGCCGGAGAGATGGCGGCGTTGGTAGTGCCGCAGCGTCCGGAGGTTCTCCGGGACCACCGAGGGCGGGACGCGCACGGCCCCAGTCTGCTCCTGTCAGGACTCGGTCAAGAGCAGGTTCGGATCCCGTCGTCCGAACGGGTTCACGACCCCGGCCGAGCCGTCCATCGGGTGTCCGGTCAGCCGTCCTCGACCGTTCGGTGGAGCCTGACAACGGTGTCGGTAAAGGGTCCTGCCGACCTTGGTAAAGGGTTGGTCAAGTCGCCCGTCAACCCTCTTCTGCGTCAGTAATTTTCGAGCAGCAGCAGGGAGAGTCGGAGGAGTCAGGTGAGCACCACAGTCGACACCGCGTACGGTGCGAGCGTCCGCGTTCCGAGCCCGGCGTTCCGGGCGACGTTCGCGCCCAGGACGTCCGCGTCGACGAGCGCCGTGCCGACCCCGGGCGACCCCCTGGGTTCGGTCCTCGGCGGAGTGACCGAGTACGCCGCGCCCGTCGAGCGCCCGGTGGCGCGTCTCGCGTCCACCACCGCGACGGCGACCCAGGCCGCCCTCGCCGAGTCGATCCTCGATGCCGAGGACGCCCTCACCTCCGTCCACCGGGCGTGGTTCGCGCCCGCCCGCCGCCCGCAGGCCCCGCGCCCCGAGTGGGTCGACGAGACGACCATCCGCGCCCGCCACATCGAGGCGGCGCTGCGTGGGGTGCCGTGGTTCGACCTGCCGAACCGCCGTCGCGCCGCGAAGGCTGCGCAGCGTGCTGCGCACACCGACATCGACGTCGCCCGTCGTGCCGCCGAGGAGCGGGTGCAGGCCGAGGAGGCCCGCATCGACGCCTGGTGGAACAACCTGTGCGCCAACGACCCCCAGACGGTCACCGAGTACGTCAACGGCGTCTTCGCCGCCGACGCCGGTTCGCGGGCCACGGCCCTCGGGACGCGGGGAGCGGCCATCGAGGTCGCGGTCCTCGCGCCGGGCGAGCACGTCCTGCCCGCCGAGCAGGTCCGGATGGCCGCCGACCGGTCGCTGACGATCCGCCGCGCCTCCGCCTCGCACCGCGCCGAGCTCTACCGCCAGCACGTCGCCGGTCTCGTCGTGGCCACGGCCCGCCGCGCCCTCGCCGCGTCGCCGGGCGCCGACTCGGTGACCGTGCACGTCCTGCGCTCGACCTGCACCGGGCCGTTCGACGACGTGTCGCTGCTGGCCGTCGCCGACATCGCCCGCGACGACCTGCAGCGGGCCGACTTCGGCCTCGACGCGGTGTCGCTGCTCGGGCGGATCGGTCGTCGGGTGCGCCTCGGCGTGGCCGGCGCCGAGTCCGCGATGGAGCCGCTGCCCCTGGACGTCGTCCCGGGCCTCGCGCAGCGCCTCGAGCGCCGCTGCAGCACGCACCGCGCGTCCGCCTGATGCGGTTCGTCGCGCCCCCCACCTGGCCGCCGATGCCGGAGGGGTGGCTGCCCGACCCCGGATGGAAGCCGGAGCCGGGATGGCCCGCCGCGCCCCGGGGCTGGCAGTTCTGGCGCAACGACTACGGGGTCGCGGTGCCCGGGCCCGAGGGGCTCTACGGGACCAAGCCGCGACTCCTCACCGGCCACGGGATCGTCCTCGCCGTGGCCACCGGGCTCCTGGGCTTCTACGTCGGGGTGGGAGGGGGCTTCGGCGCACACGCCCAGGACACGGCCCCGGCGCGGACGGTCGTGTCCACGCCGGGGCCCACACCGAGTGCCTCGCCCTCGGTCAGCCCGTCGGCGCCGTAGCCCGCTCACGCGCGGGGCGGGTGGCCCCTGGTGGTTCTCGTGGTTCTCGTGGTGCGCCGTGGCCGGACCTGTGGACAACTCGGGTGGCGGTTCGGCGGGTTGTGGCTACGGTGATTCTGCGGGGTTGCCGAGGGGGCGCCCGGAGAGGGAGGCATGGCACGGGCGGTGCGGGTGACGCGGGCGGCGCGGGGCGTGCGGTGGACGGCCGTCATGGGGATGCTCGGCGCGGTCGCTCTCGCCGGGTGCGACTCCGGCGGCGACGACCCCGTCGTGTCCCCGACGCCCACAGCCTCGTCGACGAGCGCCTCGCCGTCGGCCAGCTCGAGTCCGTCGCCGACGCCCAGCTCCACCGGTCCCGACATCCCCGCCGCCGCCCGGGCGCACACTCCCGCCGGGGCTGAAGCGTTTCTTCGCTTCTACTTCGACCAGATCAACGTCGCTTACATGAAACCGCAACCGCGACTGCTCAGTTCCTTGAGCACGCCCGATTGCGAGTTTTGCAGGAGGTCCGAGGCGACAGCGGCAGAGTTGGCGAAGGCGCGCCAGCGTTACTCGACGAGACCCGTTTCCGTGAAGACGGCCAGCTCCTTTGGCGGAGCGCCGGCGGGCGGTCAGTACCTACATCTGGTGTTCGTTCAGCACGGGGCGAAGGTAGTCGACAGTGCCGGTGTCGTTGTCGACACGGACTCGAGGCTCACGGCGGAGGCGAACGCGGCTCTGCGTTGGGAGGCAGGGGCATGGAAGTTGCAGGGGATCGAAAAGGGATGAATCGTCGCGGCTGGATGTGGAGAGTCGCGCTTGTCGCGTTGCTGATATGTAGTGCGCCGTCAGCGTACGCAGACGGTGGCGACGGAATTTTTGGCAACTTGTCTGACGAGGGCACAGTCGTCCATACATTGTCCGCAAGCGAAATGGCGGACCTGTCGAAGAGCTACTTCAGAGAAGCTGCCGCCACTGGACCCTTCTATGATTTCGCCGCGGTTTCCGCATGCGGATCTGCCCGTCCCGGTGAGTTGGGTTCCGATGATCTTTGTCCGGCGTCCTGGGGCCTCTGCCGCATCGCCTCTGGCGGCGGCGACGGTCCAGCGCTCAACGTGTGGCGCAGGGAGGTCGAGAGAGATGGGACCCCTGTGGCAGGTGCTTCGGGAGAGTGGCAGCAGGTCGCGTTGACCTGCTACCCGGAACGGGTCCCGGGCAACAGCAACGCCCTGACCATGGCGATGATCCAGCACGTCTTCCACGACACCGACTTCACGGTGCCCACCGTGAACATCCAACCCGAGGGCGATGTCACGCTCGTCAACCTGCCCACCTACTTCCAGGTGCAGTTCCCGGAGGCGGGCTTCGGCCCCGACGAGGTCGACACGCCGGACCCGGCCCGGCTGCTCGGCCACCACATCGAGGTCCGACCACGCCTCAAGTCCGTCACCTACCACCTCGGGGAGCGGACCATCGGCCCGACGCAGGACCTCGGCGGCCCGTACCCGAACGGCACCGTCGTCCAGACCTACACCCGTCCCGGCTCCCACCAGGTGCGCGTCGACATCGTCTACACCGGCCAGTTCCGCGTCGGCGGCAGCGGCTGGATCGACATCCCCGGAGAGGTCGACCTCCAGGGGACGCCGGTCATCCTGACCGTCCGCGAGGCCAAGTCGCGCCTCTACACCGGCTGAGGGCGGGGCCGGACAACCCGACCCCGCCCCCGGGCACCGTGAGCCTCAGGCGAACAGCTTGGCCGCCGTGACGAGCGTCTGCCACACGCCGTAGGCGAGCAGCAGCAGCACCACGCCCCACGACAGGTAGACCCGCAGCGAGCCACCGCGTGCCACCGACCCCTCGGCCTCACCGTCGGCGAAGTCGCGCGCCGCCTCGGTGGCCCGTCCCTCGGGCTCGTGGAAGCGCGACGCGACCGGCTTGACGAGCAGGTTGGCCACGAACCCGACGACCAGCACCCCGACCATCGTGAACAGCGCCGGTCGGTAGTCCGCGGCCGTCAGCTTGCCCGGCGTGCCCGCGGCATCGAGGAAGCCGTTGATGATGAGCGGCCCGGCGACGCCCGCGGCCGACCACGCCGTGAGCAGCCGTCCGTGGATCGCCCCGACCTGGAAGGTGCCGAAGAGGTCGCGCAGGTAGGCCGGCACCGTCGCGAACCCACCGCCGTAGAAGCTGATGATGATCGCCGCGACGAGCACGAAGATCGCCGTCGACGTCGAACCGGCCAGTGCGAGAAGCAGATAGAGCACGATGCCGACGCCGAGGTAGACCATGTAGATCGGCTTGCGACCGATCCGGTCCGACGTCGACGACCACACGAACCGCCCCGCCATGTTGAAGAGCGACAGCAGTCCGACGAACCCGCCGGCCGCCGCGACCGCCACCGAGGACTTGCCGTCCGACCCGCGGAAGAAGTCCTGGATCATCGGGGCGGCCTGCTCGAGGATGCCGATGCCGGCGGTGACGTTGCAGAAGAGGACGACCCACAGCAGCCAGAACTGCGGCGTCCGGATGGCGTTGGCCGCGGACACGCTGCGGTCGGTGACGAGCGCCTTCTGCGAGACCGTCGACGGGTCGAAGCCGGCCGGCTTCCAGCCCGGCGCCGGCACGCGCACGTTGGTGACGCCGATCATCATGATGAGGAAGTAGATGACACCGAGGCTGACGAAGAGCATCGTCAGCGCGTGCCCAGTGGCGAGCGAGCTGGCGACGGACGGGTCGTAGTCCGGATCGTAGAACCTCAGGAGCTGCCGGGAGAGCGGGGAGGCGACCATTGCCCCGCCGCCGAAGCCCATGATCGCCATGCCGGTCGCGAGGCCGGGACGGTCCGGGAACCATTTGATGGGCGTCGAGCCGGGGGAGATGTAGCCGAGGCCCAGGCCGATGCCGCCGATGACGCCGTAGCCGAGGTAGACCAGCCACAGCTGCGAGGTGGCCATCCCGACGGCGCCGACGAAGAACCCCAGGGCCCAGGCGCACGCGGCCGCGAACATCGCCTTGCGCGGCCCGACGCGGTCGACCCACGTGCCGAGCACCGCTGCCGCCAGACCGAGCATGACGATGGCGATGGAGAACACGATGCCCACCGCGGTGAGCGAGCTGTCGAAGTGCGCGACCATCGAGGCCTTGTAGACGCTCGTCGCGTACACCTGCCCGATGCACAGGTGGATGGCGAGCGCCGCCGGCGGGATGAGCCACCGGTTGTAATTGTGCGGCGCGACGGTGTGGTGCCGGTCGAGGAGCGAGAGCAACCCGCCGGAGGGCGCGCCGCGTTCGTCGGTGGTGGTGGCCATGCTGTCCCCTTCGCAACGTCCCGGCGCCCCGTTGCGCCTCGGGTGCGCCCGTCGCCGGGCGCACCGGGTCAGAGAGTAGGCACGCCGACGAGCGCGCGGGGTCCGCGCGACCGAGGAATCCGGTGGGTGTCACGGCTGGTCGGGCGGGTGGATGTCCCGTCGTCCACAGGCGGCGACCGGCAGCGCGGTCGTCCACAGACGGCACGTCCGGCGCGGTGTGGTGCCGTCCAGCTGTCGGTGGCCCTGCCTAGGCTCGTCGTGACGAGATGAGCAGCAGGAGGTGGCGATGGAGGTCCAGCAGGCCCTGGCGATGGGACGTCGGCTGGTGCGCGAGCACGGTCTCGACGGATGGACCGTCGTTGCCGACAGCGCCAAGACGCGAGCCGGCGTCTGCCGTTTCGCGCGCCGCCAGATCGGCATCAGCGGCCCGCTGACGACGCTGCACTCCGAGTCCGAGGTCCGCGACACCCTGCTCCACGAGATCGCACACGCCCTCGTCGGCCCCGAGCACGGGCACGACGCGGTCTGGCGGGAGACGGCCGTCCGCATCGGGTGCTCGGGCGAGCGCTGCGTCCCCGCGGACGCACCCCGGGTCCCGGGCGACTGGGTCGGCCGGTGCCCCGCGGGCCACGAGCGCAGCCGGCACCGGGCGCCGACGCGGGTCATGTCGTGCGGCCGCTGCTCGCGCACCTTCGACCCGCAGCACCTCTTCTCGTGGACCTTCCGCGGCCGCCGTGCGTCCCTGCCACCCGCCTACCTCGCCGAGCTCGCCGTGCTACGGTCGTCGGGGTCGGGGTCGGGGTCGGGGTCGGTACCGGGGTCGATGTCGGTTCGAGCCACGGTGCGGCCGCCCGGGCTCGGTGAGCTCGTCGACATCGCGGCCGGTCCGTGGCAGGGGATGACGGGCGAGGTAGAGCTCGTCGGCGCCGTCCGGTGCCAGGTCCGTGTCGGCGACGAGCTGGTCAGCCTGCCGCTCGAGGCCATCCGGCCCGCGGAGGCCGGGCGGGTCGCCTGACGGCGATGAGGACGTCCACGGCACCCGCGCGTGACCCGCCCGGGAAGAGAGCCGACAATGGCGGTCGTGACCGAGCAGCATCCGGACGAAGCGGCCCCCACCGACGCCTCCGCCGACGACCAGCGCGACTTGGGCCCCGTGGTGGACGTCGGCCTCGACGACCAGCGCGACCTCGACCGCATGGTGGACGTCGGCCTCGACGACCAGGGCGACCTCGGCCCCGAGGTGGACGCCGGCCTCGACGACCAGGGCGACCTCGGCCCCGAGGTGGACGCCGGTCTCGGGGACCAGTCCGACGCCGACCTCAGCGCCGACCACGCGCTCGAGGGCAGCACCCGCGTCGCCGACCCGACGAGCGCCGTGTTCGCCGACTGGCAGGCACCGCACGAGGGCCTCGAACGAGCCCTCGTCCTGGCCGGCGGCGGCGCCACGGGCATCGCCTGGGAGGCCGGCATCATCCTCGGCCTGCGCGACGAGGGCGTCGACGTGCGCACCGCCGACACGATGGTCGGCACCTCGGCCGGGTCGATCGTCGCCGCCCACCTGCGGCTCGGCACCGACGAGGGCAACGCGTTCACCCGCATCCGGGAGGGCGCGCCGCTGTCGAGCTACGGCCGCCTCGGAGCCTCCGACGCCGGTCGCTACGTGCGCTCGCAGCTGGCGAACGACCGGCGGGGTGGCCGCGCCGTCGTCTCCCGGGCCGCCCTCGAGGCGATGACCCCGAGCGAGGAGGAGTGGCTGGAGACGGTGGGCCTGGGACTCGTCGGCAAGGACTGGCCGGCCGGGCGGCTGCTCGTCACCGCGGTCGACGCCGAGACCGGCACCTCGGTCGTGTTCGACGGCAGCGGGGGAGTGCCCCTCGACCGCGCCGTCGCCGCGAGCTGCGCCGTGCCGGGGGTCTTCCCGGCCGTCGAGGTCGCCGGGCGGCGCTACGTCGACGGCGGCCTGCGCACCATCGCCAACGCCGACCTGGCCCGCGGCCACCGGCGCGTCCTCGTGCTCTCCCCGTACCCCGTGGGCCCGCACCTGCGCGACCTGCCCCGGATGCAGCTGCGCGCGCTGCGCCCGGAGAGCCGCACGGCGCTCGTCGTCCCGGACGCCAAGGACCTCTGGGCGATGGGTGCCAACCCCCTCGACATGACCCGCGGCGCCGCGACCTTCGAGGCCGCGCGCACCCACGGGCGTCGGATCGCGCCGCGGATCAGTGAGGTCTGGGACGGCTGAGCGCCGCTCCGAGCGCTCACCCGCACGTATCAGCGGGACGAGCCCGCTCCTCCTTCCCGGGTGACGGTCACACCGGTCGTCCGCTCCCGCCCCGGAGGTCGCCGTGTCCGCGCTGCGCTCACTGCCCCTGCTGCACGTCCCCGAGTCCTGGCCACTGCCGGTCGTCGCCCTCGCGGCGATGGCGGTGCTCGCCGGGCTCGACCTGCTCGGTGCCGTCGCCGCCAAGCACTGGGCCGAGGACGGCAGCCTCGTCGCGCTCGGTGGCGGCCTCGCCTCCTTCGTCGTCCTCTTCTGGGTCTACGCCTCGTCCCTGCGCTACGCCGAGCTGGCGGTCGTGACGATGGGCTGGATCGTCATGCTCCAGGTCGGGATCCTCCTCGTCGACCGGATGCACTTCGGCTCGACGCTGCCGACCGGCAAGCTCGTCGCCGTCGTCATCGCGCTCGCCGCCCAGGCCTACCTCGTCCTCGCGCCGTCGGCGCCCTGACCGGGCGCGGGCGAGCGGACCCGACGCACCTCCCCGGGCGCGGGCCCGGCGCTCGGTAGTGTCACCGGCGAAGGAGGTTCGACGATGACGTCCGAGGAGCCCGTGCTCGACACCCGCGCCCACATCGCCCTGACCGAGCACTACGCCGCGCACAACTACCACCCGCTGCCCGTCGTGCTGAGCCACGGGGAGGGCGCTTGGGTCACCGACGTCGAGGGCCGTCGCTACCTCGACTGCCTCGCCGGCTACTCGGCCCTCAACTTCGGCCACGGCCACCCGCGGCTGCTGGCCCGGGCCCACGCCCAGCTCGACCGGCTCACGCTCACGAGCCGCGCCTTCCTCAACGACCAGCTCGGCCCGTTCGCCGAGGCCCTGGCCCGGCTCACCGGCCACGAGATGGTCCTCCCGATGAACACGGGCGCGGAGGCCGTCGAGACCGCCATCAAGGTCTCGCGCAAGTGGGGCTACCGGGTCAAGGGTGTGCCGGAGGACTCCGCGAGCATCGTCGTCATGGAGGGCAACTTCCACGGCCGCACGACGACCATCGTCAGCTTCTCGGACGACAAGGTCGCGCGGGACGAGTACGGCCCCTACACACCGGGGTTCCGCACCGTGCGCTACGGCGACGCCGACGCGCTGCGGGCCGCCGTCGACGACACGACGGTGGCCGTCCTCCTCGAGCCGATCCAGGGGGAGGGCGGCGTCCTCATCCCGCCCGACGGCTACCTGCGCGACGTCCGCGCCGTCTGCGACGAGGCCGGTGCCCTCATGGTCGCCGACGAGGTCCAGTCCGGGCTGGGCCGCACGGGGCGCACCTTCGCCTGCGAGCACGAGGACGTCCAGCCCGACGTCTACGTCCTCGGCAAGGCCCTCGGCGGCGGCCTCTACCCGGTCTCCGCCATCGCTGCCGACCACGCCGTCCTCGACGTCATCACCCCCGGCTCGCACGGATCGACCTTCGGTGGCAACCCGCTGGCAGCGGCCATCGGCCACGAAGTGGTCCAGATGCTCGAGGAGGGCGAGTTCCAGTCATGGGCAACTCGATCCGGAGCGCTGCTCGCGGACGGGCTGCGCCCTCTCGTCGGCCACGGGCTCGACGCCGTGCGGATCCGCGGGCTCTGGGCGGGGCTCGACGTCTCGCCCGGCGGGCCGAGCGGCCGCGAGCTGTGCGAGCGCCTGCTCGAGCGCGGCATCCTCGCCAAGGACACGCACGGCTCCACCATCCGGCTCGCCCCGCCACTCGTCGTCACCGACGACGAGGTGCGGATGCTCGTCGACGCCGTCACGGACGTCCTCGCCTGACCCCCAGCCCGCCGGGCCGCCGAGCCGACCGCAGACCGGCATCGGTCCGGACTGCGCCTCAGCCCTGCGCCGGCACCTCGGCCGCCCGCGCGGCGTTCTGCGCGATGGCGTCGACGATCTCCTCGCGGCGCGAGCGCGGCAGGTCGTGCCCCATGTCCGGGAACATGAGCAGCCGCGACCCCGGCACGGCGCGGGCGGTGGCGATGCCTCCGCTCGGCCCGACGAGGCGGTCCGCGAGGCCGTGCACGACGAGGGTCGGGACGCGCACCTCGCGCAGCCGCGCCGTGCGGTCCGGGCTCTCGAGGATGGCGAGCAGCTGGCGCACGGTGCCGATCGGGCTGACGCTGCGGCGCACCGCGGTCCGGACCATCGCCGTCATCTCGTCCTCGTCGAAGAGCGGGCCCGAGATGCGTCGCCACCCCTCGACCCCGAGCCGCACCGCCTCGTCCTCGTCGGAGGGTCGCGGCTGGGTCAGCGACAGCGCCATCGTCGGCAGCAGCGTCGGATGCACGCGCCCGTGCCGCCGGCTGCCGGTGTTCGACATGATCGAGGTGAGGCTGAGGACGCGCTCGGGGTGGTCGATGGTCAGCTGCTGGGCGATCATCCCGCCCATCGAGGCGCCGACGACGTGCGCGGCGGCGATGCCGAGGTGGTCGAGGAGTGCGCGGGCGTCCTCGGCCATGTCCGACAGGAGGTAGTCGGCGCCGCCGGAGCCGGGGCGCAGGAAGCTGCGGACGACCGCCGCGCGGGCCGGCGCGGGGCCGTCGGTGAAGCTGGAGAGCCCGATGTCGCGGTTGTCGTGCCGGACCACCCGGAAGCCGCGCTCGACGAGCGAGGCGACGAAGTCGGTCGGCCAGCCGACGAGCTGGGTGCCGAGGCCCATGACGAGCAGCATCGGGATGCCGTCGTCCGGGCCGTCGACCTCGTAGGCGATCTCCACGTCACCGAGCTGCGCCGTAGCCATGACCGCAGTGTCGCACCCGTCCACGCCCGGCCGGGGAGCGCCCACCCCGCGCGTCTAGCATGGCGGGCGTGATCGCACCGCTGACGTACGTCGTCGTGGGCCTCGCCGTGGTCCTGTGCGTCGCCGCGGTCTGGTACGCCGTCCGCGACCGGCTCATCGACGACCGGCTGCTCGTCGTCGCGGCCCTCGTCGAGGTCGGGCTGCTCGCCCTCCTCGTCGCGGGCCTCGCCGACCTCGGTCACATCACGGACGACGCCGAGAAGGCGACGTTCGTCGCGTACCTCGTCAGCCTGCCGGTCATCCCCGTCGGTACCTCGTTCCTCGCGATCAAGGAGAAGTCGCGCTGGGCGATGGGCTCGATCGCGGTCGGCGCGTTCGCCGTCGGGGTGATGGCCGCCCGCCTCGCGCAGATCTGGATGTCCTATGGCTGATTCCCGCCCCGACCGCAGCCCAGAGGCCCCCCGGGACCGCCGCGCGCTCGGCGGCCCCGGCGTGCTCCTCGTCGTCGTCTACGGGGTGCTGGCGCTCGCCGCCACCGGTCGCTCGGTCCTCCAGATCAGCGAGTACTTCGACCGGGCGCCCCTGGCCTACCTGCTGTCGGCGTTCGCCGCGGTCGTCTACGTCCTCGCCACCTGGTGCCTCGCCCGCGGCGGGTCGTGGGTGCGCGTCGGCATCGTCGCCTGTGCGGTCGAGCTCGTCGGCGTCCTCGTCGTCGGCCTCGCCTCCTACTTCGTGCCGTCGGCGTTCCCGGACAAGACCGTCTGGTCGCACCTCGGCGCGGGCTACGGCTACGTTCCGCTCGTCCTGCCGGTCCTCGGGCTGCTGTGGTTCCGGCGGGTCGAGCGCGGTGCCCGGGCCGTGCCGGCGACGCACCCGGCGCCGTCGTCCGGCGACGAGGGCACCGCCGCCTCGCCCGAGTGACGGACGGTCGTCCCGCACGGCGCGACGACGAGCCTGGGGTCAGCCGTCGCGACGCTCGAGGACCAGCACCGGGATGAGCCGGTCGGTCTTCTCCTGGTAGTCGGCGTAGGGCGGGTAGGCCGCCACGCAGCGCTCCCACCACTCCTCGCGCTCGGTGCCGGTGATCTCGCGGGCGCGGGCCGGCCACGACTCGGTGCCGTCCTGGAGGGTGATGTCGGGGTCGGCGAGCAGGTTGCCGTACCAGGCGGGGTGCTCGGGAGCGCCGCCCTTGCTCGCGACGGCCGCGTACGTGCCCTCGTGCTCGACCCGCATCAGGGGCACCTTGCGCAGCGCCCCGGTCTTCCGGCCGCGCATCGTCAGCATGACGACGGGGCGGTCCATGACCTTCACCGAGCGGGTGTCACCCGTCCTCTCGATCGTCTCGACCTGGTCGCGGACCCAGCCGGTGGGGGAGGGGATGTAGTTCTCGCTCATGCCAGGGTCCAACTCACTTGTCGCTCGAGGTCTTCCACAGGTTGATGCCGGCGTCCCGGGCGTGCTTGTCGATCTGCGCCAGCTCGTCCTTCGTGAACCGCAGCTTCTTCACCGCGTCGAGGCTGTCGTCGAGCTGGGCGACCGAGCTCGCGCCGACGAGGACCGAGGTCACCCGCGGGTCGCGCAGCGCCCACGCCAGCGCCATCTGGGCGAGCGACTGGCCGCGCGCCCTCGCCATCCGGTCGAGGGCCCGGACGTGCTTGAGCGCGGAGTCCGTGAGCAGCGACGGGTCGAGCGACTTGCCCTGTGCCGCACGCGAACCCTCGGGGATGCCCTTGAGGTACTTGTTCGTCAGCATCCCCTGGGCGAGCGGGGAGAACGCGATGCAGCCGACCCCGGTCTCGCCGAGCGCGTCGAGCAGGCCCTCCTCCTCGATCCACCGGTTGAGCATCGAGTACGAGGGCTGGTGGATGAGCAGCGGCGTGCCCATCGAGCGGAGGATCTCGACCGCCTCGCGCGTGCGCTGCGCCGAGTACGACGAGATGCCGACGTAGAGCGCCTTGCCCGCCCGGACGAGGGAGTCGAGGGCGCCCAGGGTCTCCTCGAGCGGAGTCGTCTCGTCGAAGCGGTGGCTGTAGAAGATGTCGACGTGGTCCAAGCCCATCCGCCGCAGCGACTGGTCGCACGACGCGGTGATGTACTTCCGGGAGCCGCCGCCCTGGCCGTACGGGCCGGGCCACATGTCGTAGCCGGCCTTGGAGCTGATGACGAGCTCGTCGCGGTACGGGCGGAAGTCGCGGGCGAAGAGCGTGCCGAAGTTGCGCTCGGCGGCTCCGTAGGGCGGCCCGTAGTTGTTCGCGAGGTCGAAGTGCGTCACACCGCGGTCGAAGGCGCGACGGAGGATGGCCTGCTGGCGCCCGAGCGGCACGTCGTCACCGAAGTTGTGCCACAGGCCGAGCGAGATCGCGGGCAGGTCGAGGCCGGAGCGGCCGGTGCGGCGGTAGGGCATCCCGGCGCGGTAACGGTTCGCGGCGGCCTTGTACTCGTCGGCGTGGAAGGTCATGGCCCCGATCCTTCCCGACTTCTTGCGAATCACCCACCTCCGGGCCCGCCCTTTCGGCCGCGGCGGGTGGGTTTTCCGCAATGGGTCGGGACAGGGCGGGGGTGCCCGGAGGATGAGACGGGGCGGGGGCGATGGTGGCCGGCGCCGGCCGGCGTGCCTATCCTGTCGGCAGGTCATGAGCGCCAGCGCCAAGCCCCGGCTCGCTGGCCGGCAACCCTCCTCCGCGGTGGGGTGCCCCGGGTGAGGACCTGGCGTGCGGCGCCCGTCGCACGCAAGCGCGGGAGCACCCCCGGTACCCCCGCCGAGTACACGTCCGCGTGCGCCCGGCCGAACGTCGGGCCCACCACCGAAAGTGGGAGCCAAGCAGATGACCGACCCGTCCCAGTGGGGATTCGAGACCCGACAGGTCCACTCCGGCCAGCAGCCGGACACCGCGACCGGGGCTCGTGCCCTGCCGATCTACCAGACCACGTCGTACGTCTTCAACGACACCGCGCACGCCGAGAACCTCTTCGCGCTGCGGGAGTTCGGCAACATCTACACGCGCATCATGAACCCGACCCAGGATGCCGTCGAGCAGCGCATCGCGGCGCTCGAGGGAGGTGTCGGCGCGCTGCTCGTGGCCTCCGGCCAGGCCGCTACCACCCTCGGCCTGCTCAACGTCGCCGAGGCCGGGGACCACATCGTCTCCAGCGCGGCCCTCTACGGCGGCACGGTCAACCTCCTGAAGTACACGTTCGCCAAGCTCGGCGTCGAGGTGACCTTCGTCGAGGACCACACCGACCCGCAGGCCTGGCGCGACGCCGTCCGTCCGAACACCAAGGCCTTCTTCGGCGAGACGATCGCCAACCCCAAGGCCGAGGTCCTCGACATCGAGGCGGTCGCCGCGGTCGCGCACGAGGCGGGGGTGCCACTCGTCGTCGACAACACGATCGCCACGCCGTACCTCGTCAACCCGCTGCAGTGGGGCGCCGACGTCGTCATCCACTCGGCGACCAAGTACCTCGGCGGGCACGGCACGTCGATCGCCGGCGTCATCGTCGACGGCGGCACCTTCGACTACACCCAGGACCCGGAGCGCTTCCCGAACTACAACACCCCGGACGAGAGCTACCACGGCCTGCGCTTCGGCCCGGACCTCGGCGTCGGCAGCCCGTTCGGCGCGAACCTGTCCTACATCCTCAAGGCCCGGGTGCAGCTGCTGCGCGACCTCGGGTCGGCGATCAGCCCGTTCAACGCCTTCCTCATCGGCCAGGGCCTCGAGACGCTCAGCCTGCGGGTCGAGCGGCACATCGAGAACGCCCGCGCCGTGGCGCAGTACCTCGAGCAGCACCCGCAGGTCGAGTCGGTCCGGTGGGCCTCGCTCGACTCCAGCCCGGGCAAGGCGCTCGCGGACAAGTACGCGCCCAAGGGCGCCGGTGCGGTGCTCGCGTTCGAGATCGCCGGCGGGGTGGAGGCCGGGCGACGCTTCGTCGAGGGCCTGTCACTGCACAGCCACGTCGCGAACATCGGCGACGTGCGCTCGCTGGCCATCCACCCGGCGTCGACCACCCACAGCCAGGGCGGCGACGCCGACCGGCTCGCCGCCGGCGTGACGCCCGGGCTGGTCCGGCTCGCGGTCGGCATCGAGACGATCGCCGACATCCTCGCCGACCTCGACGCCGGGTTCGCCGCCGCGCTGGGTTCCGGCGACGCGGGGGACGCCGCCCCCGAGCTGGTCGGCGCGACGCAGGCCTGACCTCGCAGCGGTCCGGCGCCGGGAGCCCCTCCCGGCGCCGGACCGGGCTACGGTCGAGCGATGGACGAGAGCCTGACCGAGACCCTGCTCGACCTCGAGCGCCGGGGGTGGGACTCCCTCTGCGACGGCACCGGGGCGAAGCTCTACGGCGACCTGATGACCGACGACGGCGTCATGGTGCTCGCGCACGGCGCCGTGCTCGACCGCGCGGAGGTCGTCGCCTCGCTCGCCGACGCCCCACCGTGGGACGACTACGCGATCGACGACGTGCGCGTCGTGGCGCTCGGCGCCGACGCGGCCTCGCTCGTCTACCGCGGGACCGCCCGGCGGGAGGGCGCGGACCCGTTCGTCGGCGCGATGACCAGCACGTACGTGCGGGTCGCCGGTGCGTGGCGCCTCGCGGTGTACACCCAGACCGTCGTCCCGGACTGACCCGACCGACCCGTCCAGACCGTCCCGACCGACCCGACCCGGCCGACCTGAGCGACCCGGCGGCGCGGGGGCCTGTGGAAAACCCGACGGCCGGATGCCCCGAGCGGCCTAGCGTCCAGGCATGACGAGCTACCGGGTCGACGCCGAGACGGTCCTCGAGGTGGGGGCCGGCCTCGTCGACCTCGCCGAGGGGCTGGCGACGATGGGCGACCCGCGCGCCGACCGCTGGGCGTTCGGGCCGGGCTCCTCCGGCGCCGCCGCCGAGGAGCTGCTCGGCGGGTGGCGCCTCGCCCGGCTGCGGCTCGCGGAGGCGCTCACCGTCCTCGGGGAGTCCGCGGCGCAGGCCGGCGGGGCGTACCTCGACACCGACGCCGGGGTCTCCCGGGGGCTCGGGGGTGGGCCCACGTGGTGATGCTGCTCCGGCCGGTCGAGGGCTCGGGGGAGGGGGTGCGCCGGGTCGCCGACGCCGTCGAGGCCACCGGTCGCCGCCTCGCCGACGCCGCCTCGACGCTCACCCGGCTGCGGGCCGGTGCGGTCTGGGACGGCCCGGCCGGGGAGGCCTTCTCGCAGCGGATGGCCTCGGCGCCGACCGTCCTCGACCGCGCCGCCGACCGCTTCCTCGGCGCGGCCCGGCCGATGCGCGAGCTCGCGGCCGTCCTCGACGACGCCCAGGCGGTGGCCCAGCAGGCCGTCGACGCGCACGACGAGGCCTGGGAGTGGTACCGCGTCCTCGAGGAGCGCGCCGTCGTGCTCGTCGGACGCGGCGTCGCCGAGACCTCGCCCGAGCTCCTCGCGGTGCGTCACGCCCAGCAGGAGCAGATGGCCGAGGTCGCCCGGGCCGAGGCGCGGCACGCCGCAGCGTTGGACGGGCTCCGGGCGGCCGACGCCCGGTGCACGGCCGCCCTGCGGGCGCTCGCCGACGACGACCTCGTCGACCCCTGGCTCTACCGCGGACTGCGCACCACCAGCTCGGTCGGCCACGGGGTGGGGTACCTCGCGATGCTGCCCGCCCGGGTCGCGCCGGAGTGCGCCGTCGCCGGGCTCGTCGGGGAGGGGGTCGGCACGCTCGCCGACGGTGCCCTGCTCGTCGGCTACGGCGAGGGCGGCTGGCGCGAGCTGGGGGTCTCGGCCGGGGCCTGGGCGCTCGGCGCCACCGGGCAGACGATGCGCCGGGGCGCGACGGCGGGTACGGTCCTGCGGGCCGACGGCGGCGTCGCCGCCCGCACCCTCACCACGCAGGAGCGCCTCTTGGCCGGCGCGGTCACCACCGCCCGCGAGCGGGTCGCCGCCGCCCGGGCCCGGTTCGCCCCCCTCCCGTCCGGCGGCACGCCGAGCGCCCTCGTCGGCGGCCCGGCGGTCCGTGCGCCCGGCCCGCGCGGGCTCACAGGGGCCGCGGGCGGAGGTCCGCGTGCCGTCCGCCGCCGGGTCGCGTCGGCCCGCACCGGCCTGCGGATGGTCGGGGCCGGCGGCCCGCAGACGGTCCGGATGTACGCGGCCGGTGTCAGCCTCGGCGCCGGCGGCCGGCTGCTGCCGCACGTCGTCCCCGAGCCGCCGGCCCTCCGGCCGCAGCGGCCGGCCTCCCTGACGGGAGCGGACCGGGTGGAAACGCGGACGACCTCGTGGTGAGCCCGACCTATCCTGTCGGCCATGCCCGCCCGACCCGACACCGCGACCGCGGCGCTCGACCCGGCGGAGCTGCACTACCCCGAGCACCTCCCGGTCGTCGCCCGCCGCGAGGACATCCTCGAGGCCCTGCGCGAGCACCAGGTCGTCGTCATCGCCGGCGAGACCGGGTCGGGCAAGACCACCCAGCTGCCGAAGATGTGCCTCGAGCTGGGCCGCGGCGCCGACGGCCGCCAGGTCGGGCACACCCAGCCCCGCCGCATCGCCGCGCGCTCGGTCGCCGAGCGGATCGCCGAGGAGATGCAGGTCGAGCTCGGCGGCCTCGTCGGGTACCAGGTGCGGTTCGGCGACCACAGCAGCGACGCCACCCGGGTCAAGGTGATGACCGACGGCATCCTCCTCTCGGAGCTGCAGCGCGACCGCGACCTGCGCCGCTACGACACGATCGTCATCGACGAGGCGCACGAGCGCAGCCTCAACATCGACTTCATCCTCGGCTACCTCAAGCAGCTGCTGCCCCGCCGGCCCGACCTCAAGGTCGTCGTCACCTCGGCGACCATCGACCCCGACCGCTTCGCCCGGCACTTCGCCACCGACGAACGCGGCGAGGTGGTCCGCGAGGTGCCGGTGCTCGAGGTCTCCGGGCGCACCTTCCCGGTCGAGGTCCGCTACCGCCCGCTCGTCACCCTCGACCCCGACGGCCGCCACGTCGTCGACGAGCGCGACCAGGTGACCGGTGTCGTCGAGGCCGTCGAGGAGCTGTGGACCGAGGAGCCACCGGCGCCGGACGCCACCGACATCCTCGTGTTCTTCTCCGGGGAGCGGGAGATCCGCGACGCCGCCGAGGCCCTCACCGCGCTTCGGCTGCCCGGCACCGAGGTGCTGCCGCTCTTCGCCCGGCTCTCCGCGGCCGAGCAGCACCGGGTCTTCCGGCGCACCGGCGGACGGCGCATCGTCCTCGCGACCAACGTCGCCGAGACCTCGCTCACCGTGCCCGGCATCGGCTACGTCGTCGACACCGGGACCGCCCGCATCTCCCGGTACAGCCAGCGCACGAAGGTGCAGCGGCTGCCCATCGAGCCGGTCAGCCGGGCCAGCGCCGCCCAGCGCGCCGGCCGCTGCGGCCGCGTGGCGCCGGGCGTCTGCATCCGGCTGTACTCGGAGGAGGACCTCGAGGCCCGCGACGAGTTCACCGAGCCGGAGATCCAGCGCACCTCGCTCGCGGCGGTCATCCTCCAGATGACCTCGCTCGGGCTCGGCGACGTCGCCCGCTTCCCGTTCGTCGACCCGCCGGACGCCCGCCAGGTCGCCGACGGCGTCCGGCTGCTCGAGGAGCTGGGCGCGTTCTCCGCCGAGGAGCGGGGCCCGGGCCGGCACCGCGGTCGCGGCCGGCGGCTGACCGGCACGGGGCGAACCCTCGCCCGGATGCCGCTCGACCCCCGACTCGCCCGGATGGTCGTCGAGGCCGGCCGGCTCGGCTGCACCCGCGAGGTGCTCGTCCTCGTCGCAGCGCTGTCCATCCAGGACCCGCGCGAGCGGCCGGTCGACAAGGAGGCCCAGGCCGACCAGCAGCACGCCCGCTTCACGGACGAGCGGTCCGACTTCGCCGCACTGCTCAACCTCTGGCGCTACCTCAAGCAGCAGCAGAAGGACCTGTCGCACAGCGCGTTCCGCCGGATGTGCAAGAACGAGTACCTGCACTACCTGCGCATCCGCGAGTGGCAGGACCTCCACGCGCAGCTGCGCCGAGCCGCCCGGCAGGCCCGGATCGACCCCGACCTCGCGACCGCCGTCAAGGACGCCGACCCCGACTGGGACACCGTGCACCGCGCCCTGCTCGCCGGTCTGCTGTCGCACGTCGGGGTCCGGGACGAGGTCAAGCGCGAGTACCTCGGGGCGCGCGGCGCCCGGTTCGGCATCAGCCCCGGCTCCACCCTGTTCCGGCGCCGGCCCGAGTACGTCATGGCCGCCGAGCTCGTCGAGACCTCCCGGCTCTGGGCGCGCACCGTCGCCTCGATCGAGCCGGAGTGGGCCGAGGAGGCCGGCGCGCACGTCGTCGCGCGCACGGTGAGCGAGCCCCGCTGGAGCCGCAGCGCGGGGGCCGCCGTCGCCACCGAGAGGGTGACCCTCTACGGGGTGCCGCTCGTCACCGACCGCACCGTGCAGTACGCCCGCATCGACCCGGTGGCCGCGCGCGAGATCTTCCTCCGGTCGGCCTTCGTCGAGGGCGACTGGGACCCGCGGCACGACTTCTGGCGGCGCAACCAGCGCACCCTCGAGCGGGTCGCCGAGCTCGAGGAGCGGGCCCGCCGGCGTGACATCGTCGTCGACGACGAGGTGGTGTTCGCGTTCTACGACAGCCGGATCCCGCCCGACGTCGTGACGGAACGGCACTTCGACCGGTGGTGGCGCGGCGAGCGACGGCGCCGTCCCGACCTCCTCGACCTCACCGAGGACGTGCTCACGTCCGAGGCGGGGGAAGGGGTGACCGCGAACGACTACCCGCGCACCTGGCGGCAGGGCGACCTCGAGCTCGACGTCACCTACCAGTTCGCGCCCGGCCAGGCCGCCGACGGAGTCACCGTCCACGTCCCGGTCGCCGTGCTCAACCGGGTCTCGGCCGACGGGTTCGACTGGCAGGTGCCCGGGCTGCGCGACGACCTCGCCGTCGCCCTCGTCCGGTCGCTGCCCAAGGCCACCCGGCGCCACTTCGTGCCCGCGCCCGACCACGCGGCCGCCGCCCTGCGCGAGATGGACCCGTCGCGCGGCCCGATGGTCGAGGAGCTCGCGCGGGCCCTCCACGCGCGCACCGGGGTCCGCGTCGACCCGTCCGAGTTCGACCTCGCCCGCGTCCCCGACCACCTGCGCGTCACCTTCGCCGTCGAGCGCCCCGGCCGCCGGGGCCCGCAGGTCGTCGCCTCGGGCAAGGACCTCGAGGCCCTGCGGGAACGGTCGGGCGGAGCGGTCCGCGAGGGGATGGCCCGCGCCGGGGCGTCGATCGAGCGCACCGGGCTGACCACCTGGGACGTCGGCACCGTGCCCGAGACCTTCGAGGGCCGGGCCGGCGGTCTCGCGGTCGTCGGCTTCCCGGCCCTCGTCGACGAGGGCACCTCGGTCGCGCTCCGGGTGCTCCCCGACGCCGGGTCGGCCGCCGCCGCCCACCGCGCCGGCGTGCGCCGTCTCCTCCTGCTCGGCACCACCGCGCCGTGGAAGCGGGTCCTCGCCCGGCTGACCAACGCCCAGAAGCTCGCGCTCGCCGACAACCCGCACGGGTCGGTGCCCGCGCTGCTCCAGGACTGCCTCGACGCCGCCGTCGACGACCTCGTCGCCGAGCACGTCACCGGCCCGGTCCGCACCCCGGAGGCCTTCGAGGCCGCGCTCGCCGCCGTGCGCACCCACGCGGCCACCCGGGTCCTCACCGTCGTCGAGGCCGTCGAGCCGGTGCTCGTCCTCGCGGCGCGGGTGCGGCGCACGCTCGAGGCGCTCGAGGGCGGGGCCGCGGCCCGGGCGACCGCCGCCGCGCGGGCGGACGTCCGTGCCCAGCTCGACGGGCTCGTCCGGCCCGGCTTCGTCGCCGCCACCGGGGTGCGCCGGCTGCGCGACCTCGAGCGCTACCTGCGGGCCGCCGAGCACCGGCTCGAGCGGGCGGCGACCAACCCCCGCGAGCCGGTCCTCCAGGAGCAGGTCGACGCCGTCGAGTCCGCCTACGCCGACCTCCTCGAGACCCTGCCGGCGGTGCGCCGCGGGGCGCCCGAGGTCGCCGACATCGCGTGGATGGTCGAGGAGCTGCGGGTCAGCCTCTTCGCCCAGACCCTCGGCACCAACGGCCCGATCTCCGAGAAGCGGGTGCGCCGGGCGATCGCCGAGGTCGCCGCCGGCTGAGGGCCCACGGCTCCCACCCGACCTCGTGCGACCTCGGTGCACGTCGCCAAGGCCGCGCCCACGTCGACGTGCCCGGAACCCGCACGACGTGGGGCCCGGCCGGGAATCCGGGGCCCGCGCCGGACGTTCCACCACATCGACGCACCATCGTCACGACGCACGACCCGTGAAAGGCTCCTCCCGTGCAGAACCCCACCGACCTCTACCGCCTCGAGACCCCCGTCGACGCCTCGCGTCCGGGCGTGCTCCTCGTGCTGCTCGGCGGGTTCATCGACGCCGGCCAGCTCCAGGAGACCCTCGGGACCCACCTCCTCGAGACCGGCGACCCCGAGGTGGTCGCGTCCTTCGACGTCGACCAGCTCCTCGACTACCGCGGCCGCCGGCCGGCCATGGTCTTCGACACGAGCCGCTGGGCCGAGTACGACGACCCCGCGATGCTCCTGCACCGGCTCACCGACCGCGACGGCCAGACCTACTACCTCCTGACCGGTCCCGAGCCCGACTACCAGTGGGAGCGCACGGTCGAGGCCATCCGCGAGCTCGCCGACCGGCTCGGCGTCACCCTCGTGGTCACGACCCACGGCATCCCGATGGGCGTGCCGCACACCCGGCCGGTCGGGATGACGGCGCACGCGACCGACGACGCCCTCATCGGCGAGGCCCGGTCCCCGTTCGGGCGGGTGCAGGTGCCGGCGTCGATCGGTGCGCTCCTCGAGCTGCGGCTCGGCGAGGCGGGCCGGCAGGCGCTCGGCTTCGCCGTCCACGTCCCGCACTACCTGGCGAACGCCGAGTGGGCGGAGGGCGCCCTCGCGTCGCTCACCGCCATCACCGACGCCACGGGGCTCAACCTCCCGAACGACGAGCTCGTCGAGCGGGCCCGGGTCAACCAGCAGGCCATCGCCGCCGAGGTCGCGAACAGCGACGAGGCGCGCCAGGTCATCACGGCGCTCGAGCAGCAGTACGACGCGTTCGTCGAGGGCCAGGCCCGCCCGAGCCTGCTCGCCACCGAGACCTCGCAGATCCCGTCCGCCGACGAGCTCGGGGCCGAGTTCGAGCACTTCCTCCGCTCCGTGAACGACGACGAGGACGAGCAGGCCTGAGCCGCCGCGGAGGTCAGTCCTTGGCCTCCGACCACCGGCGCACGACCGAGGTGTCGGCGACGAAGCGCACCGGCGCACCGCCGGACCAGCGTCGCGCGGCGTCGGTCAGCGCGTCGTCCACCCGGCGCACCGCCTCCGCGGCGGCCTCCTCCGGCACGTGGAGCAGCAGCTCGTCGTGGAGGCAGAGGACGACCGAGGCGCCGAGGTCGCGCACCGTCGCCCGGACGGTGGCCGCCCACGCCTTGAACAGCTCGGCGGCCGACCCCTGGATCACGGCGTTGCGGGCGAACCGCCCTCGTGCGGCGTCGAGCTGCGGGTCGGCACCCGGCGGGCGGGCCGCGAGGAAGCGCCCGGTCGGGACCAGCCGGCCGCCGTACGTGCGCAGCGGCTCCCCTCGGCGACCGCTGTCGTAGGCACGGTCGAGCAGCCCCATCGCCACGGGGTAGGCCGCCTCCAGCCCCTTGAGCGCCTCCCCGGCGGCGCCGCTGCGCTGCCCGTACATCGCGGCGAGCACGGCGATCTTCGCGACCGCCCGCTCCGCGCCGAGCCGCTGGGCGACCGGCGCGTAGAGGTCGTCGGCCCGGGTCGCCGCGGCGAACGTGGCGTCACCGCTGACCACCGCGAGGACCCGCGGCTCGACCTGCCCGAGGTCGGCCCGGACGAGGACGTGCCCGGGGTGCGCGGCGACGCCGGGACGCAGGGCCGCCGGCAGGTTGTGCAGGCCGTTCTCGGCGGTCATCCGCCCGGCGGCGCCGTCGCAGGCGGTCCAGCGCCCCCGCAGGCGGTCGTCCGGACCGACGTGCGTGTCGAGCCAGCGGTACCCGTACGTCGTCGCGATCCGCTCGTCGCGACGCCAGACGAGGAGCGCGTCGACGACGGGGTGCACCTCGCGGTAGGCCTCGAGGACCCACTTGCGCGTGGACGGCACGTCGACCCCGACCGCGGCGAGCATCTCCTTGACCTGGGCGGGGTTGCGCAGGTCGGTCGACTCGCGGCCGGGAACGTGCCGCAGGACCGTGGCGTCGCGGGCCCGCCGCGCGGCGGCCGTCTCGGCCTCCGTCACCGTCCGGGGCCCGGCGGCCGCGGCGACGAGCTCCTCGGTGCGGGCGCGGTCGAGGGGCAGTCCGTCACGCTCGAGCTCGAGGCACAGCAGGGCGGCCGCCGACTCCGAGGCGACGGTCGCGGCGAGGCGCGGTGAGACGGCGGCTGCCTGGTCGAGCTGGCGGCGGGCGACCTCGAGCGCGGCGCGCGCCCAGGCGGCGAGGTGGGCGGGCTCCTCGAGCCAGCGCACGTGGTCGGCGCGCAGGTGGCCGGCGCGGTCGACGAGGACGTCGTCCGGGGGCAGGTCGGCGGCGCCGACGAGGTCGAAGAGGTCACCCCCCGGGGGAGTGGGCACGGTGTCGGGGGACAGCCCGTGCGCGGCCGCCCAGGCGAGCGCGGGCGGCGCGTCCCATCCGCCGTGGAGGAGCCGGTGGGCCTCGGCGACGTCCCACGCCCGGGCCAGGTGCACCCGGGCCGCCACCGCCGGGCGGGCCGCCGCATCGGCGGACCACCACACCCAGCGCGGCCGGTGCTCGCGTTCGAGGCCGGCGACGTGGGGGAGGACCTGCTCGACCGGGCCGACGACGGCGTCGTCGCCGTGCAGCACGGCGGCGTGCGTGCCCCCGGTGCCCGCGACGAGCACCGCCACCTCGCCCGACAGCATGGCGCCGAGCGTACGGGCCGGCACCGTCGGAGGAGGCCGACCCCGGGGCCCCGCAGGTCAGGGGGCTGCGTGGCAGGATGGCGGGAGCCGGACCCGCGCGGGCACGACCGCCCGCCCCGGCCGACCGGGAGGACCACCGTGGGACTGCTCGACCGAGGCCGCCGCACGAAGGACGCGGTCCAGGACACGCGCTCCGCGCTCGAGCGAGCGGCCGAGTCCCCACAGGACGACGGCGTGCTGGGCAGGCAGGCCGTCCGGGTCGTCGACCAGATCCTCGACGTCGGCATCGACGGCAAGGGCCCCTTCGACTCCGCGGCCAAGGTCGCCGAGGCCGCGCTGCGGTCCGCCGGCGGCGACCGCGAGAAGGCGGTGTCGGCGGTCGTCGCCTCGCACTCGCGCCTCGCCGGGGCCGAGGGCTTCGTCACCGGCCTCGGCGGCTTCGTCACCCTGCCGGTCGCGTTGCCCGCCAACGTCGTCGCGTTCTATGCATTGGCCACCCGGATGACCGCCGCCATCGCGAGCCTGCGCGGCCACGACATCGCCCAGCCCCAGGTGCGGGCCGCCGTCCTGCTCATCCTCGCGGGCGCGGACGCCGACGACCTCCTCGCCAAGGCCGGCGTGTCCGCGCCGGTCGGTGGGCTGGCCAACCTCGCCGCGCAGCGGCTCCCCGGTCCGGCGGCGATGGTCGTCAAGAAGGGCGTGTTCTTCAAGCTCGTCGCGAGCACCGGCAAGGGCGTGCTGTCGCGGTTCGGCCGGGGCGTGCCGCTCGTCGGCGGGGTCGTCGGCGCGGGCGTCGACGTCGTCCTGCTGCGCCGCCTCGCCGTCGACGCCCGGCGCGAGTTCCCGGCCGTCGCGGGGCGCATCGACCCGGCCTGACCGCGCACCCGGGAACCCCCGGCGCCGCCCGACCGTCGAGAGAGCGGGACCCCGGACCCGCCACCCCAGGAGGAGAACACCATGGCCAAGGCCCGCACCCTCGCCTACGTCGGCGCGCTCGGCCGGGCGGTGCGCCTCGCGACCAGGCCCGGTGGGCCGTCGCTCGGCGACCGTGCCGCCGCCGTGCCCCGCCTCGTCAAGGCCGTGCGCTCGGGGGAGTACACCGGCACCTCGGTCGGGCGCCTCGCGCTCGTCGCCGCCGGAGCGGCCTACGTCGTCTCGCCCGTCGACCTGCTGCCCGAGGGCATCCTCGGCGTCCTCGGCCTCGCCGACGACGCGATGGTCCTCGGCTGGGTCGCGACGACCCTCGTCGAGGAGACCGAGAAGTTCCTCGCCTGGGAGCGCGAGCAGGGGCGTGGCCCGCACCCGGCGGACACCGTGCCGTCCGACGTCGTCGGCTGAGGCCCACCCACCGGCCCGCGGGGGCCTCGTCCACAGGGCACCGAACCGGCCGTCGTCGTCCACAGATCCGGTCTCTGCTGTTCCACCGGGGCCGGCGCCCGGCGAGCGTGGGCGGATGAGCCAGAAGATCAGTGTCCGCGGGCCCGACCAGCTCCTCACGGTCCTGCCCTACCAGCTCGGCTACCACCCCCGGCGCAGCGTCGTCGCCGTGGCCCTCGCCGACCGGCGGGTCCACTTCGTCGCGCGCGTCGACATCCCCCCGGACCCGTACGTCCCGGAGACGGTGGCGGCCCTCGTCGGCCCGCTCCGGCGTGAGGCCTCGGGTCCGGTCCACCTCGTCGGCTACGAGGACACCCCCGATGCCAGCGGCCCCCTGCTGCTCGCGCTCGTCGAGGAGCTCGAGTCGGGAGGCACCGAGGTCGCCGAGGTGTTCGTCGTCCGCGACGGGCGCCGGTACTCACCGACGTGCTCGCGGCCCTGCTGCCCACCCGAGGGCGTCGCCCTGCCCCCGCCGGAGGCGGTCCCGGCCGTCGCCGAGCTCGTGGCGCTCGGCCGCGCCCCGCTCGCCGACCGTGACGCCGTCGCCGGGCTGGTCGAGGCCCACGACCCGGTCGCGGGGGAGGTCGGCCGGCGGCTGGGCGTCACGACCGGCCCGCCGCGCCGCCGTCGGGAGACGGTCCGGGCCTGGGCCGCGCTCCTGGACCGGGAGCAGGTCGAGCGGGGCGACTCCCCGCGCCCCGACCTCGTCGCCCGGGCCGTCGCCGGGCTCCGGGACGTCACCGTCCGCGACACCGTCATCGCGTGGCTGGCACCGGGCGTCATCCCCCGTGACGCCCTCGACCCCGTCGTGCTCACCCTCTGCGAGCGGTGGCTGCCCCGGTGGGGCGGGATGGGCCGGTGGGGGGCGCCGGACCGCGAGGCGGGCGAGCGAGACGCCGTGCTCGCGCGGCTGCTCGCCCTGTGCCGCTGCGTCCCCGACGACCGCCCCGACGACGCGGCGGCGGTGTGCACGACCGCCGCCCACGTCGCGTGGGCCGGTGGCGACGGGGCGGTGACGCGCTCGGCGCTCGACCGCGCGCTCCGGGTCGAGCCGGGGTACCGCCTCGCCCGCCTGCTCGCCCGGCTGGTCGAGCACGGGCTGCGCCTCGACCGGCCACCGGCCAGCCCGGGCGCCCTCGAGCGTGCGGGATGAGCGTCGACCGGGGCATTCGCGGAGGCACGGCGGGAGCCACTCGGGGTGCGGCGAGCGGCCGTTCGAGGAGCGGACGTCGCCCCGCGGGCCCAAGGGAGCGCAGGTACCATCGGGGCAGGTCATGAGTCCCAGTGCCAAACCCCGGTTTGCTGGGCGGCAACCCTCCTCGCGGTGGGGTGCCCCGGGTGATGACCCGGCCACGACACCCGTCGCGGCAAGCGCGAGTTCCGAGGAGTCCTGCGATGACCGCCACCCCGACCCGGTCGACCGGTGCCGTCTGGCGCCCCGGCGACCCCGTCGGCGACCGGCGCTTCGCCCACGTCGGCGACCTGCCGCTGGAGCGCGGCGGGGTGCTGCCGGGGGTGACGATCGCCTACGAGACGTGGGGAACCCTCTCGCCGGCCGGCGACAACGCGGTCCTCGTCGAGCACGCCCTGACCGGTGACAGCCACGTCGTCGGGGAGGCGGGGGACGGGCACCCGACCGCCGGCTGGTGGCCGGGCCTCGTCGGGCCGGGTGCCCCGCTCGACACGGACCGGTGGTTCGTCGTCGCGGCGAACGTGGTCGGCGGCTGCCAGGGCAGCACGGGGCCGTCGTCCCTCGCCCCGGACGGCCGGCCGTGGGGCGGACGCTTCCCGTTCGTCACGATCCGCGACCAGGTCGCCGCGGAGGTCGCGCTCGCCGACGCCCTGGGGATCGAGGCGTGGCAGCTCGTCCTCGGCGGGTCGATGGGCGGCATGCGCGTCCTCGAGTGGGCGGTCACCCACCCCGCGCGGGTCGAGCGGGCACTCGTCCTCGCCTCGACCGCGGCCTCGACGGCCGACCAGGTCGCCTGGTGCCAGCCGCAGCTCCTCGCGATCCGGCACGACCCGGACTACCAGGGCGGTGACTACTACGACACGGGGCGGGCGCCGCTCACCGGGCTCGGCATCGCCCGGCGGATCGCGCACACCACCTACCGGCACGAGGGAGAGCTCGACGAGCGGTTCGGGCGACGGGCTCGCGCGGGGGAGGACCCCCTCGGTGGCGGCGGCCGCTACGACGTCGAGAGCTACCTCGACCACCACGCCACGAAGCTCGCGCGACGGTTCGACCCGAACAGCTATCTCGTTCTCTCCGAGGCGATGAACAGCCACGACATCGGGCGTGGGCGCGGAGGAGTGGCGGCCGCCCTCCAGCGCTTCGAGGGGTTGCTGCACGTGGTCGGTGTCACCACCGACCGGCTCTACCCGCTGCGACTGTCCGAGGAGATGGTTCGCCTGCGGCCGGGGACCGGGCTCACCGTCATCGACTCCGCCCACGGGCACGACGGCTTCCTCGTCGAGGTCGACCGGGTCGGCGCGGTCATCACCGACGTGCTCCGCACGGATCCGGTGTCCGGCTACGGTACGGTCAACTGACAGCGACACCCGCGGCCGAGGAGGACATCGTGACGATCGTCGTTGGCTTCGTTCCGACGAAGGAGGGGCGGGCTGCCCTGACCCGCGCGGTCGAGGAGGCGAAGGGCCGCGGAACTCGGCTCGTCGTCATCAACTCGCACCGTGGGGGCCTCGATGCCGACACCGCGCGAGTGGCCGAGGAGGAGCTGCGCCGGGCCACCGACGAGGTGGTCGCCGCCGGAGCCGAGGTCGAGGTCCGTCAGCTCGTGCGGGGCAACGAGCCCGCCGAGGACCTCATCGCCGTCGCCAACGAGACCGGGGCCGACCTCATCGTCATCGGCCTGCGCCGCCGCACGCCGGTCGGCAAGCTGATCCTCGGGTCGAACGCCCAGCGGATCCTGCTCGACGCCCCGTGCGCCGTGCTCGCCGTCAAGGGCTGATCCCCCACACCGGTCCGTCGCGGTCCGGGCGCGCCGTAGCGGTCGGTCCGGGTCCAGGACGGCCGAGCCGTCGTCCGTTCGCTGCACCGGCCGAGCCGCTGCGCCGGTACGTCGCACCGGCCCTGTGCCGCTGTGCCGCACCGTCCGCCGCCCGGTCCACCGGGGCGCGGACGGTCCCCGTGCGCCGGTCCGATGTGCTCGGAGGCGCCGCGGAAAGTTATAATGGTAGGACGCACCTGGCCCGGGGGTCCTCGAGCCGCACGAGCCGGGGCGTCACCCCGGACCCTCATCGCCGCAAGCTCGGGACCTTCGCGTCCCGGTTCCGCGGTCCTCCGCGACGAAAGGTAGTCGGTGTCGCCTGTGTCCACGAAGTCCCCGCAGCCGAGCGCACTCCCCCCGGAGTTCTCCCACCAGGCCCTCCAGAACCTCGTGCGCCAGGGGAGCACCACCGGCTCGGTGACCGGGCAGCAGGTGGCCGAGGCCATGCGCGCCGCCGACGTCACCCCGAGCCGGGGCCGGGTCGTGCTGCGCGCGCTCGGTGACCAGGGCATCGAGGTACGCCACGACGACGCCGCCGGGGTGGCCGCGGCCGCGACGCGCACGGCGAAGAAGACCTCGACCGCGACGACCAAGAAGGCGGCCGCGAAGCCCGCCGCCAAGAAGGCGACGACCACGGAGTCCGCGCCGGCCAAGAAGGCCGCGTCGAGCACGACGCGCAAGGCCGCCTCGGCGGCCGCCGGTGGCGCCGCCACGAAGACGGCCAAGGCCGCGCCGGCCGCGAAGCCCGCCGCGAAGAAGACGGCCACGAGGAAGGCCACCGCCGGCGACGACGCGCCCGAGGACCTCCCGGAGGAGGAGATCGAGGACGGCGACCTCGAGGTCGACGACAGCGCCGCCGAGCAGGCGGCCGCGTCGGGCGAGGACGACACCGAGGACGAGTCCACCGGGACGGCCGCGAAGAAGGACGGCGAGACCGAGGACGCCGGCTTCGTCATGAGCAACGACGACGAGGACGCGCCCGCCCAGCAGGTCGTCACCGCCGGCGCGACCGCCGACCCGGTCAAGGACTACCTCAAGCAGATCGGCAAGGTCGCTCTCCTCAACGCCGAGCAGGAGGTCGAGCTCGCCAAGCGCATCGAGGCCGGCCTGTTCGCCGAGGAGAAGCTCAACTCCGGCGACAAGCTCGACATGAAGCTCAAGCGCGAGCTGTGGTGGATCGCCCAGGACGGCAAGAAGGCCAAGAACCACCTCCTCGAGGCCAACCTGCGCCTCGTCGTCAGCCTCGCCAAGCGCTACACCGGGCGCGGGATGCTCTTCCTCGACCTCATCCAGGAGGGCAACCTCGGCCTCATCCGCGCGGTCGAGAAGTTCGACTACACCAAGGGCTACAAGTTCTCGACCTACGCGACGTGGTGGATCCGCCAGGCCATCACCCGCGCGATGGCCGACCAGGCCCGCACCATCCGCATCCCGGTGCACATGGTCGAGGTCATCAACAAGCTGGCGCGCGTCCAGCGCCAGATGCTCCAGGACCTCGGGCGCGAGCCCACCCCGGAGGAGCTGGCCAAGGAGCTCGACATGACGCCCGAGAAGGTCGTCGAGGTCCAGAAGTACGGGCGCGAGCCGATCTCGCTGCACACCCCGCTCGGCGAGGACGGCGACAGCGAGTTCGGTGACCTCATCGAGGACTCCGAGGCCGTCGTCCCGGCCGACGCCGTGAGCTTCACGCTCCTCCAGGAGCAGCTGCACTCGGTGCTCGACACGCTCTCCGAGCGTGAGGCCGGTGTCGTCTCGATGCGCTTCGGGCTCACCGACGGCCAGCCGAAGACCCTCGACGAGATCGGCAAGGTCTACGGCGTCACCCGCGAGCGGATCCGCCAGATCGAGTCCAAGACGATGAGCAAGCTGCGTCACCCCAGCCGCAGCCAGGCCCTGCGCGACTACCTCGACTGAGGTCCTCCGCACGAGCGACGGCGCCGCATCCCGGTCGGGGTGCGGCGCCGTCGTCGGGTCACGGGTGGTGACGACGGCCGCAGGGGCTCTCCTCGAAGGGCCTCCTCCCGGTCGCGGATCTGCCCTACACTGCGCGCACCGAGAGAGGCGGCTCCTCGAACCTGGTGACCGGCAAGGAGGTGCGTCATGGCGCGTCTGCTGGTGGTCGACGACGAGCCGCGGATCGTCCGCCTGCTCACCCGCATCCTCGTGTCGGAGGGGTACGACGTCGAGACGGCGAGCACCGGTGAGGAGGCCCTGCTCACGGCAGCGGCCGTCGACGTCGACCTCGTCGTCCTCGACCTGCTGCTTCCCGGCATCGACGGGCACGCCGTGCTCCGGGAGCTGCTCCGGCGCGACGCCCGGGCACGGGTCCTGGTGCTGTCGGCGCTCGGTGACGAGGAGGCGCGGGCGCAGTGCCTGGCCGAGGGTGCCGTCGACTACGTCGCCAAGCCGTTCGCCGTGGCCGACCTGCTGGCCCGGGTAGCGGCCCAGCTCGCCGACGTGTCGACCGACGCTCCCCCCGCGGGCCGGACGACGGCATGACCGTCGGCCTCCGGGGCGCCGACGGCGACCTCGTCGAGAGCGGTCCTCCCCGCGCGAGGACCGGCGCGTGGCGCGCCCGGACGGTGCGCGCCGCCGGTTCGGCGTCCCTGCGTGAGCGCCTGCTGTTGCCCGCGTGGGGTGTGTTCGCCGCGGTCAACGCGGCCCTGATGTACATCGTCGTCGGCGCCGAGACGATCCCGTTCCACTTCGTGTGGGTGAGCACGGCCGTCGCCTACGGGCTGCGGCCGTGGCCGCTGAAGATGATGTGGCTGACCTGTCTCGCCGTGACCGTCGTGACCGGGGTGCCGCTCGTGCTCCGTGCCCACAAGGGTGAGCTCGACTGGCAGGAGGCCTCCGAGATCCCGTTGATGGCGCTGCTGTTCCTCGTCATGGTGTGGCACGTCCGCCGCAGGATGGCCGCGGCGGCCGATGCCCGTCGGCTGGCCGAGAGCGAGCACCTGGCGCGCGAGCGCCAACGGCGCTTCGTCCGGTTCGCCTCCCACGAGCTGCGCACGCCCATCACGATCGCGCGGGGCTTCACCGAGGTCCTGGCCCGGAAGCAGCAGGACCCCGCGGACGCCGAGGACGTCGAGGTCGTCCTCGACGAGCTCGACAAGCTCGAGGGCATCGCGGCGCGGCTGCTGGCGCTCATGCGCTCCGACGAGGAGTCGGTCCGGGCCGAGGACGTGGACCTCGCCGCCCTGCTCGAGAGGACCGCCCGGCGATGGCGCGCGGGCGCCCCGACCCGGCACTGGAGGGTCGACTGCCCCGAGCTGCGCGTCTGGGCGGACCCGTCGCGGCTGGAGATCGCGGTCGACAGCGCCGTGGAGAACGCGGTCCGCCACACCGAGGAGGACGGCTCGATCGTGCTCCGCGGGCGCATCGCCGGGGGCGAGGTGTTCGTCGAGGTCGTCGACGACGGGATGGGGATCGCCCGCGGTCACCTGCCACTCGTCTTCGAGCAGTTCCACAGCTCCGGTCCCCACGCCGGGACCGGTCTCGGCCTCGCCATCGTCCGGGCCGTCGCGGAGGCGCACCACGGACGGGTGAGCGCGGCCAACGCCCCCGAGGGTGGCGCGGTGATCTCCCTCGTGCTCCCGGCCGGCACCGGCGCGGGCGCGGCGTCGGTCCGGCCCGGCCGGCCACCCCGCGGGTCCCCCCGCCCCCCCCCGCCCGCCCTCGCGGCGCCC
>OEIU01000226.1_pt1 | contig 56868 bp, 50 predicted proteins | sample 1539221 | NCBI WGS metagenome assembly OEIU01 (sample SAMN03792071, study PRJEB22550) | activated sludge metagenome | feature: wastewater treatment plant; material: activated sludge; isolation source: Wastewater treatment plant of a petroleum refinery complex | place: Argentina: Zarate | collected... | reverse complement strand
CGCGCGGACCGGCCTTGCGCGGCGGCAGCGCTTCGCCGCTGGCCAGCGCGCGACAGCGTGCGGTCAGGTCGGTGATGCGCGCGAGGAAGCGGCCGGCGAGATGACGGGCGAGCATCAGCGCGGCCAGCACGCACACGCAAAACGCCAGCGCGGCATACAGTCGCAAGGTGTTCAGTTCGCCAACCCGCGCGACCTGTTCGGCCGCCACCCAATACACGACCGTACCGAACGTGCCAGCGACGACGATCACCGCGAACAGGTGACTGATCAGCAAGCGGTGCCTGATGCCCAACGCCATTACTGCCTCCCCCGAGACTGCGGAAGTCTAGCAGGATGGCGCCGATTGACGTACGCTCGCCAGCACCATACAGCCACCGGGGGAGAGCCGCGTGAGCCTGAAATTGCGCCTGATCGTGATGAACTTCCTGCAATTCTACGTGTGGGGAGCGTGGCTGATCACGATTGGCCGCTACTGGTTCGAAACCCGGCACTGGTCGGGAACGAGTTTTGGCGCCATCTTCTCGACCATGGGCATCTCGGCGCTGTTCATGCCCTCGCTGATGGGCATCGTGGCCGACCGCTGGATCAACGCCGAGCGCCTGTACGGCGTGCTGCACATCCTCGGCGCAGTCTGTCTGTGCCTGTTGCCGCAGGCGGGCGATCCGCATGCGTTCTTCTGGCTGATCCTGGCGACGATGCTGTGCTACATGCCGACGATCTCGCTGGCAATCACGGTCGCCTACAACGCGCTGAAGGAAAACGGCCTCGACGTCGTGCGTGACTACCCGCCCATCCGGGTCTGGGGCACGATCGGTTTCATCGCCGCGATGTGGACGACCAGCCTGCTGGGCCTGGAAACCTCGCCGGGACAATTCTATGTTGCCGCGGCCGCTGCGGTCGCGCTCGGCGTGTACGCCTTCAGTTTGCCACGCTGCCCGCCGCGCATGACCCGCACCGACAGTCGCTCGCTGCTCGACGTGCTGGGACTCACCTCGTTCCGGCTGCTGCGCGATCGCAACATGGCGGTGTTCTTCTTCTTCGCGATGCTGCTCGGCGCGGCACTGCAACTGACCAATGCCTACGGCGGCACCTTCCTCGGCGAGTTCGGCACCCAAGCGGCGTTCAAGGATGCGCTCGCGGTGCGCTATCCGGCGATCATCATGTCGATCTCGCAGGTGTCGGAAACCCTGTTCATCCTGACCATTCCGTTTTTCCTCAAGCGCTTCGGCATCAAGACGGTGATGACGATCAGCATGCTGGCGTGGTTCCTGCGCTTCGGCCTGTTCGCTTACGGCGATCCGGGCCCGGGCCTGTGGATGATCGTGCTGTCGTGCATCGTCTACGGCATGGCGTTCGATTTCTTCAACATCTCCGGCTCGCTGTTCGTCGAAGGCCAGGCCGATCCGAAGATCCGCGCCAGCGCGCAGGGCCTGTTCATGCTGATGACGAACGGCATCGGCGCGGTGCTCGGCTCCTCGATCAGCGGCTGGATGATCGACCGCTGGTACACCGATGCGGCCGGCGTGAAGGATTGGCACGGCATCTGGGTCGCGTTCGCGCTGTATTCGCTGGCGATGGCGATCGCGTTCGTGCCGCTGTTCAAGCACAAGCACACGCCGGGTGCGGCGATGCCGGTTCCCACGCACTGACGCCATGACGCAGGTCGTCGTCGTCGGCAGCTACGTGCAGGACCACGCCTGGCTGGTCGATCGCTTTCCGCAACCCGGCGAGACCCGGCGCGCGCACGGATTCAACACCGGGCCCGGCGGCAAGGGCTTCAATCAGGCCGTTGCGTGTTTGCGGCAGGGCGTCGCCACCGCGTTCATCGGTGCGATCGGCGACGATCACCTGGGCGCGATCGCGCAGCAGTTCGCGCGCGCGGAAAACCTGCCCTGCCGCTGGCAGGTGCGCAAGGATTTTCCCACCGCCGCATCCAGCATCGTGGTTGCCGCCAGCGGCGCCAACCAGATCGCGGTGAACTTCGCCGCGAACGAGCATCTGGACACGGATTTCGTGCGTGCGCAGGACAACGCATTCGCCGGCGCGAAGATCGTGCTGGTGCAGGCGGAAAACAACCTCGATGCCATCGCCACGGCACTGCAACTGGGCGAACGCCACCGGCTCACGCGCATCTTCAATCCCGCGCCGGCGGTACCGGGCATCGATGCCGCCTTGCTGCGCCGCGCCGACATCATCACCCCGAACGAAACCGAATTCTCGCTACTGCTCGAGCGCATCGGCGAAACGCACGTCGATGCCGCCACACTCGCCGCGCGCAGCGACGCCGAACTGCACGCGCTGGCGCGCCGGCTCGGTGTCGAAACGGTTGTGATTACGCTCGGCGCACAGGGCTGCTTCATCTCCCACGGCGCGAACCGGCGGGGCGACGATGCCGACCATTACCGCCTCGCGCCGGAACTCGTGAACACGATCGACACCACCGGCGCCGGCGACGCGTTCTCCGGCGCGCTCGCCGCCGCGATGGTACTTTTCCACAATGCGCCATTCCACCGCGCCATTGTCCACGCCAACCGCGTCGCCGCGCTGTCCACCGAAACCGTCGGCACCGCGCCGGCGATGCCGCGGTTTGAAGCCGTGGTGGCGCGCTTCGGCGCCTGACGCCGGCTACAATGCGCGCCATGCGCATCGGCCCCTACACCATCGATCCGCCCGTGGGCCTGGCGCCCATGGCCGGCGTCACCGACAAGCCGTTTCGCCTGCTGTGCAAACGGCTGGGCGCAGGCCTGGCGACGACCGAGATGACGACGTCCGATCCGAAGTTGTGGACGACGCGCAAGTCGCTCAAACGCATGGACCACGCCGGGGAACCGGCGCCGGTGAGCGTGCAGATCGCCGGCTACGATCCGGCGATGCTCGCCGATGCCGCGCGCTACAACGCCGACCAGGGCGCGCAAATCATCGACATCAACATGGGATGCCCTGCGAAAAAAGTGTGCAATGTATACGCCGGCAGCGCGCTGATGCAGGACGAAGCGTTGGTCGCGCGCATCCTGCTCGCCGTGGTTGGCGCGGTGGATGTGCCCGTCACGCTGAAAATCCGCACTGGCTGGAACCGCGACAACCGCAATGGCGTGCGCATCGCGAAGATCGCGCAGGATTCCGGTATCGCCGCGCTGGCCGTGCACGGGCGCACGCGCGCCGACTTGTACCAGGGCGATGCCGAATACGACACCATCGCCGCGATCAAGCAGGCCGTGTCCATTCCCGTGTTCGCCAACGGCGACGTGGATACGCCGCAAAAGGCCAAGGCCGTGCTCGACTACACGCGGTGCGACGGCCTGCTGATCGGTCGCGCCGCGCAGGGCCGGCCGTGGATTTTCCGCGAAATCGCGCATTTTCTCGCCACTGGCGAACTGCTCGCGCCGCCCGATGCGACCGAGGTCTGCGCGATCCTGTGCGAACACCTGCAAGCGCTGTACGCGTTCTATGGCGAAGTCGCGGGCGTGCGCATCGCGCGCAAGCACCTGGGTTGGTACGCCAAGGACAGGCCGGAGAACACGGCCTTTCGCAGCGTCGTCAATCGCGCGGAAACCGTGCGCGAACAACTGCGCCTGACCCGCGACTACTTCGCCGCGCTCGGCGCCGGCCTGCCCCTGGCAGCATAGCCATCTAAACGTCCGAACATGAATCGCGGCCAACCGCGGCCCTGCCGCTGCTGCAAAGCAGGCCCGCGCGTTGTATCATGCGCGGCTGTTTCCCATTCCCCTTGCAGGTATCGAGCGCGATGAGCAGTTATCTCTTCACTTCCGAATCCGTGTCCGAAGGCCATCCGGACAAGGTCGCCGACCAGATTTCCGACGCCGTGCTCGACGCGATCCTCGCGCAGGACAAGCGCGCGCGCGTGGCCTGCGAGACCATGGTCAAGACCGGCGTCGCCATCGTCGCCGGCGAAATCACGACCAGCGCCTGGATCGACCTGGAAGCGCTCACCCGCAAGGTCATCCTCGACATCGGCTACGACTCGTCCGACGTCGGCTTCGACGGCGCCACCTGCGGCGTGCTCAACCTCATCGGCAAGCAGTCGCCCGACATCAACCAGGGCGTGGATCGCAAGAAGCCCGAAGAACAGGGCGCCGGCGACCAGGGCCTGATGTTCGGCTACGCCTGCACCGAGGCGCCGGAATTCATGCCCGCGCCGATCTACTACTCGCATCGCCTCGTCGAGCAGCAGGCCAAGGTGCGCAAGGCCGGCAAGCTGCCGTGGCTGCGCCCGGACGCGAAGTCGCAGGTCACGCTGCGCTATGACAACGCGCACAAGGTCATTGGCCTGGATGCCGTGGTGCTTTCCACCCAGCACGATCCGGATATCAAGCATGCAGATCTCGTCGATGGCGTGCGCGAGCTGGTGCTTAAACCTGTCTTGCCGAAAAAGTGGCTGGACGCGCTGCCTAGAAATAAGGTGCACATCAACCCGACCGGCAAGTTCGTGATCGGCGGGCCGGTCGGCGACTGCGGCCTGACCGGACGCAAGATCATTGTCGACACCTACGGCGGCATGGCCCGCCACGGTGGCGGCGCGTTCTCCGGCAAGGATCCGTCCAAGGTCGACCGCTCGGCCGCCTATGCCGCGCGCTACGTCGCCAAGAACATCGTCGCCGCCGGCATTGCCGACCGCTGCGAAGTGCAGGTGAGCTACGCGATCGGCGTGGCGCATCCGACGTCGATCTCGGTCACCACGTTCGGCACCGGCAAGATCAGCGACGACAAGATCGAAAAGCTGATCCGCAAGCATTTCGACCTGCGCCCCTACGGCATCTTGCAGATGCTGGACCTCATCCATCCGATGTACCAGTTCACCGCCGCCTACGGCCACTTCGGCCGCAAGCCGCACAAGGTCAGCTACAAGGACGCCAAGGGCAAAACCCAGACCGCGACCGCGTTCTCGTGGGAAAAGACCGACCGCGCCGACGCGCTGCGCGCCGCAGCGAAGATCAAGTAAGCCAAGACGTCATTCCGGCATGGATTGCCGGAATCCAGAAATCAGGGATGATATGCACTCAACGGGCTGCGCAAGCGGCCCGTGTGCATTTTCAACAGACACCTAGCGCTTCCGTCGCGCCGAAGTCGGCAATAGACCATCGAGGTCGAGTTCCGGCGCCAGTCTGGCCAACGCTGCGCGTCCGCTCATTGCGCGCGCACGCCAGCCTGGACCACGGGCAATCAGATCGTCCCACGCCTCGCCTACGGAATTGCCGGCATGCTCGCGCAACACCGACAACAGCGCAGCGGCCTGCATCAAGTCCTTGTTCGATTTGGCCGCCTTGGCGAGCGGCCGTTCGCCAGCCACGATGAGTTTGTGCAGCGCGAAGCGAGCGGGATTCGGCGCGTTCACCAGCACGGCAGACGACGCACTGAGCGCTGCCGCCTGCTGAATATCCTGCAGCAAATACTCCATGAACTTCAGAGGCTGCAATTTGATACCCAGTTGCGGATGCCTGTACGGCTGCGTGCCGCCGCGGTGCAGTGGCGTCAGAAAGTCGATCCGGAATTCTGGATCACGTGGGTCGAGATACGTTGCGCCGGTCTTGCCGTCGGTGTGTTCGATCGGCAGCAGACCCATCTGCAAGGACTCGATCGCAGCGTGCGTGTCGAGCTGTACATCGGTCGGCAAGGCGATGGCCAGCTGTTTGCCGGCGTGAGCGAAATCGACATCCTGCGTGCGCTGCCCATCGCTCCAGCGCACACCCAGCATGTTGCCGAACGCCAAAAACGCATGCGTGCCGATCAACACACCGCCAGCGCGAAAGAATCCGTGATCGGCCAGACGTGCAACGATGCGGAAATGCCGCGCCAGCATTGCCGCGTTGCCGAGCGCCACCGCAGAACGCGCCAGCGCGTCGATGGCGTCACTGGCTCCACCCGCCGCGTGCGCATCGAGCAGGCCGCGTACACGCTCGTTCTCCGGGCCGATATAAACTTGACGCTTCTTGCCTGAAACTTCGAGATACTGGTAGTACCAGTAGGTGCGCCCTTTCACCTGCTTGCGCGCGAAGGTTCCCGGCAAACTCGCCACCGTGCGGCTCAACTCGGCGCCTTGCGTGGCATCGAGCAATTGCGCATAGGCCGTTTGCGCGGACGCGGACAGTGTTTGAAAGCGGGCCATCGGAATGCTCCGGTGCAATGGGCGCAAACCAGCCTACGCTGAAAGTTATACGCAATCAATAGATAATTGCGTATAACTCCCGGAAGCTCCCGGTTTTTGAACGAATACTGGAAGCCTGCGCGTCGCGTGCTGCCCAAATCCGCGACCGACCCTGATCCATCACCGCGCCGCTTCCTTCATCGCCTCGACTATCGCTTGCGTCTGCACGCTCACGCGCGTGACGCGCGCGAGCAGGGCTATGACCTTGTCTTTGTAGTCGGCGAAGCGGTAGGTGTTGAATTTGGCGCGGATGGTCGGGTCTTTCGGCGTCTTTTCCTTGTACTGGTCGAGGATCCATTCGAGCGCCGAGCGGTTGCCGAGTTTGTAGTCCCAGGCTTGCGGCGGGATGCCGTTCAAGGTCGTTTCCGAATCCAGCGCGATGGAGCCGGTGTCCTTGTTCGCTTTGAGCATGGCCTTGGGCGCCGCGCCATTCTTGCGCGCTTTTTCGTCGGGCGTGTCCATGCGCGCGAGCGGCCACGGCTCGACGGATTCGTAGCCGATATGCAGGTCCATGAGCTGCTTGCCCCAACCGGCCCACTGCCAGAAGCCGTCGTAGAACGGAATGCGCGGGAATTCGCGCTTGAGGTTCTGCGCGTATTTTTCGCGGTAGACGGGATCGTGCAGCACGGCGTAGACGTAGTGGAAAATATCTTCCTTCCCGATCACCCGCGCATCCCCCGCGCCCCGCTTCGCTTTGCCCCCTCTCCCGCTGGCGGGAGAGGGTTGGGGTGAGGGTGGCACGAATTTGTACCGATCCCGAAACTGTTTCAACGCCCAGTCGGTGATGTTGTCGGAACGGTTGCCAGCATCGTCGTAATGCCACAATGCCACCTGCTGATACGCATCAATCGACGCACCGAAGTGAAGGTCGGCAACTCCGTTGATCGCCAGCACGACGTAATTCGTCCGCGAGCCCGCATCACTGAAACAGATCGCTTGATTCGCATTCCCAGGCGGAAAAAATGTCGGCGCCAAACCCGGTCGGTCGATGAGCAAGCTCGACAGATAAAGCGATGGACTCACATACGGACGGTACGCGGCGCGCACGATTCTGTCCGGATCGAACTTCTCACGCTCACCGGCTTTTGCCCGGCGTTTAAGAGTTTCCGACCACTTTATCGGCGCATCGAATTTGTCCGATCCCGCTGGATGCGAGGCAATCGTCTCCAACAGCAGCTTGGATTTCCGTTGCAACACATCGGCATCAAAGTCGTACAACCACTCATCACGGTTCGTCGAAACGCCGAGCGAATAGAGCTTAAAAATCGCCTTCTCCTGCGCTGGCTTCTTCGCCGCCTTCGCCGCCTTGGTCGCCACCGGAATCAACGTGTCGAAATCGTTGTCGGTCAGGTTCAGCCAGTTGTGCTTGGCGTCGGGGCGAATCTGCGTCATGCGCCGCTCGCGCAACGGCTTCGAGGTGAGGAAAGCGCGCTTCTCGTCAGATTTCGCGTAGTCGCGGACTTCATCGTAGAAAATGCGGAATCCGCCGGCACCGTGTTTCTTGACGCAAAACCACACCGCGATGCCGACGCGAATCTGGTCGTCGAAAATGTTGCCGGCTTCCTGCCGGCGGCGTTCGCCGCTCGTGCGCGCGTTGCCCTTGAGATTCACGATCCAGACTTCGTTGAACTCTTTCGCAAGACACGCACGAAAGCCATCGAACGTGCGCGCATCGATGAACGATGAATTGCTGACAAACGCCACCACCCCATTCTCCGCAATCCGGTCGCTGGCCCAGCGGAAAAACCGCGCGTACATGTCGTAGAGCTTGGTCTTCTGCGCCGTGGACGCCTTGATGTAGGTGTCCTTGATGCGCGCGTCGATATCCGGATATTCGCGGTTCTTGTTGTTGTCGTTCTCGTTGGCCTGGTTGGCGTTGTACGGCGGGTTGCCGATGACGACGGAAATTTTGCGCCGGTTCTGGCGCTTGATGCGCTCGATGTTTTCCTCGCCGAGGCCAAACAGGTCGCCGACGTGCTGGCCGGTGTAGCGGCGCAGGCCGGCGACGTTGTCGAGCGTGTCGACGAAACACAGGTTCGGGTATTCCAGGTACTCGCCGCTGATCGCGGCATAGGTCGCCTCGATGTTCAGATTGGCGACGTAGTACGGCAGGATCGCGACTTCGTTGGCGTGCAGTTCGTGCTCGTACTTGTGCTTGAGCTTGGCCGGCTGGCCGCGAAAATGTTCGAGCAGCTCGCAGATAAAGGTGCCGGTGCCGGCCGCGGGATCGAGGATTTCGACATCTTTATCGACGAGGTTGCGGCCGAAGTGCTGCTCGCACAGCCAATCCGCCGATTCGATCATGAAGCGCACGATCTCGTTCGGCGTGTAGACCACGCCCAGACGATCGGCGGCTTTCGGGTTGTAGACCTTGTAGAAATTCTCGTAGACGACCTTGAGAAACGTCTGCTTCTCGTGGTGGCTGGCGATGCCGCCCGCGCTGCGCCGGATCGCGGCGTAGTAGGGCTCCAGCGCGCGCAGGGTCTGGTGCTTGGTGTTGCCGGTGAAGAACGTCGCTTCGAGCTTGTACAACTCGCGCGCGATGTTGTTGTCCTCGTGGTAACTCGTGCCCGGAAACACCAGCGCGAAAATTTCCTCGGTGAGGATGTGCTGTATCAGGATTTCACGCACGTCGGCTTCGGTCAGCGCCGGATTGATCGACTCGTGCGCGGTTTTCAGGAACTTGTCCGCTGCGGCGCGGAATTTCGTGTTGTCCGCGTAGGCGTGCTCGATCATGCCGCGCAACGCCTCGCATACCGCCGGCAGGTCGGTCTTGAACTGTTCGACGGCTTTACGGAACTCGGCGATCTCGGGTCGTTCGTAGGCGAAAAACAATTCCAGCAGGCGCTGGAGCTTGTCCACATCGTCCACCGAACAGCGCAGCACCTCGCGGCGATTCTGGATCAGCACCGCTTCGCGCGAATCCTCGAACACGATGTTGTCGGTGGGATAGCCGCGTTTGAACTTGGCTTCGATCTCGGCGTCGAGATCGTCCTTTTCGTCCTTCGCCTCCCAGTAGCCGAACGGCAGGCGCAGGCCATAGAGCAGCGCGCCATCGACGTAGCGGCGCTCCTTGGCGGGCGACTCGATCTCGTACTCGGGCACGAAGGTGAGATCGTGCGCGCGTGCCCAACCCTTGAGCAGATCCTTGAACGCCTCGCGCACGACGCTTTCGCGGTGCGTGCCGCCAACCTGGCGCAGCTTCGACAGTTCGGCGAGATAGTTCTGGATCAGGAGTTTGGACATGGGTTCAAGCCGCCTTGCGCGGTTCGTGCGACTGCTTGAGCAAGCTCTCCGCGGGAATTCCAAACCGTGCATGCAGGCCCTCGATCATGCGCAATGTCAACGGGCGCTTGCGTGCCAGCACTTCGTACACGCGGTTGCGGCGTCCGATTACCGGCTCGAGGTCTTCGATGGAGAGATTTTGCTGCTCCATGCGGAACTTGATCGCGTCGACCGCGTCGGGCAAATCCATTGGAAAATGCACGCGTTCGTATGCCTCCACGAGCGTGACGATCACATCCAGGCGATCGCCCTGCGGCGTGCGCGCCTTGGCGGTCATCAAGGTTTCGATCTCGGCCAGCGCAGCGCGGTAGTCGGATTTTGTGCGGATCGGTTTGATGTTCATTGACGTACCCTCAAATCGTTTGCGCGTCGATCGCGTCGTATCGCGCATGCGTGCCGATGAAGCGAATGTAAACCACGCGGTACGGATAGTTGACCCAGACCACGATGCGATATTTGTTGCCGCCGATGTTGAACACGGCACGGCCATCGCGCAGGATGCTGGCATTTCCGAACTGCGCTTTCGCGCCAGCAGGCCTGGCCCAATCGGCCCGCAGGACTTCACGATACCAGGCCAACACGGGTTTCTCCGCATCACGGTACTCGGGCTTGCCTGTCCAGAATACCTTGAGCGTTGAGACGGCAATGATTCGCATCGATCGGCAGCTTAGTCCCATTTTGGGACCGACGCAAGAATACCGGACGCGAATGGTCCGCGCAGCATCACCAGCGTTTACAATGCGCCATGCCCCTGCTCCAACTCCAACGCGTCGACTACAGCGTCGGCGGCCCGCTCCTGCTCGAACACGTCGACCTGACAATCGAGGCGGGAGAGCGCGTCTGCGTCGTCGGCCGCAACGGCGAAGGCAAGTCGACGCTGCTGCGCCTGCTCGCCGGCGAAATCAGGCCGGATGATGGCGAAGTGCGCGTGCAAAGCGGCGTGCGCGTGGCGAAGCTCGCGCAGGAAGTGCCGCAGGATGCGCGCGGCAGCGTGTTCGACGTGGTCGCGCAGGGTCTCGGCGATCTCGGCGCCCTGCTCGCGCGTTACCACCATCTGCTCGAACAACACGACCTCGATGCTCTCGGCGCCGTGCAGGCGCAGATCGAGGCGCAGCACGGCTGGGATCTCGACCGCCGCGTGTCGCAGGTACTCGAACGCCTGGAACTTCCCGCCGACGCCGACTTCGCCGCGCTGTCGGGCGGCATGAAGCGCCGCGCGCTGCTCGCGCAGGCACTGGTGCGCGCGCCCGACGTGCTGCTGCTCGACGAGCCGACCAATCACCTCGATGTCGCGGCTATCCAGTGGCTTGAGGAATTTCTGCGCAGTGCGAATTTCGCGCTCGTGTTCGTCACCCACGACCGCTCGTTCCTGCGCGCGCTGGCGACGCGCATTGTCGAAATCGATCGCGGCGTGGTCACGTCCTGGCCGGGCGATTACGACAATTACCTGCGACGGCGCGAAGAGCGCCTGCACGCGCAGGCACAAGAGAACGCGCTGTTCGACAAAAAGCTGGCGGCCGAAGAAGTGTGGATACGCCAGGGCATCAAGGCGCGGCGCACGCGCAACGAAGGCCGCGTGCGTGCGCTCAAGGCGCTGCGCAACGAACGCGCGCAACGGCGCGAAGTGTCCGCCACGGCGAAGATGACACTGGCCACGGCGCAGGCCTCTGGCAAGAAAGTGATCGATGCCAAAGGCGTCGATTTCCGCTTTGGCGAGCGCATGATCCTGCGCGATTTCTCGACCACGATCCTGCGCGGCGATCGCGTCGGCATCCTCGGACCGAACGGTTCCGGCAAAAGTACTCTGCTGAAATTGTTGCTCGGACAATTGCAGCCGCAACGCGGCGAGATCGAGCTCGGCACCGGCCTGCGGATCGCCTACTTCGACCAGCACCGCGCCGCGCTGCGCGAGGACTGGAACGCGCTCGACAACGTCGCCGAAGGCCGCGAGTACATCGAACTCGATGGTCAACGCAAGCATGTACTCGGCTACCTGCAGGACTTCCTGTTCTCGCCCGAACGCGCGCGCGCGCCGATCACGCGCCTGTCCGGCGGCGAGCGCAATCGCCTGCTGCTCGCAAAATTGTTCGCGCAGCCATCCAACCTGCTGGTGATGGACGAGCCGACCAACGACCTTGACGTGGAAACGCTGGAGTTGCTCGAAGACTTGCTCGGCAGCTATCACGGGACGCTGCTGCTGGTCTCGCACGACCGCGCGTTCATCGACAACGTCGTGACCAGCACACTGGTGCTCGAAGGCGATGGCCGTGTCGGCGAGTATGTCGGCGGGTATTCGGATTGGTTGCGGCAGCGACCCGTGTCACGGGAAATACCTCTGCCGGAAATACGGGAACCGGATTTCCGCCTGCGCGGGCATGACGAGCAGAAGCAAAAGCGCAAGCTCGGCTACAAGGACGCGCGCGAACTGGAGCGCTTGCCTGCTCGAATCGAATTGTTGGAAAACGACATCGCCGCGCGCACGCAGGCCATGCAGGACCCGGCGTTCTTCAGGCAGGATGCCGCCGCGATTACGGCGGCGAACCAGGCGCTCGCCGCGCTGCAAATCGAACTGGACGCGGCCTACGGGCGCTGGCAGGAACTCGAAGCCTGATCAGGCGCGACCGCCCAGCACCCTTGCCGGCAGCATGATCAACGCGCGCAAAAACGCGAACACGCCTTCCACCGCAATGCCGACGAGGCGGAACGGCAGCAGGATCAGCCATACCAGCGGATAAAGGACCAGCGCGAGCAATGCCAGCGGCCAGCAGAAGATCAACAGCAACAGCCACAGGATGAAGGTCGGCATGGTGCGGGCTCCGGTGCAGGAAATCCCACTGTATGGCCGCATTGCCTGCGCTTCAAGTGCGCCTTGAGGTTTTCTTGCCCAGTCGCTTTGGTTAGGCTGGGCGTGTAACCGGAGATCGCCTTCATGCCGCGCCTTCGCTTTTGCCTGTGCCTGATCGTGTTGTCGGTTTGCTCGATTGCGCAGGCGACGCAGAGGCCGAAGACCTGTCTCGTCCTTGGCGGCGGCGGCGCGCGTGGAGCGGCACACATCGGCGTGCTCGAGGTGCTCGAACGCGAGCACATTCCCGTGGACTGCGTGGTCGGCACATCGATGGGAGCGATCGTGGGAGGCCTGTACGCCGCCGGCTACGACGCGACGCATATTCGTGACGTGCTCGACCACATCGACTGGAAGAACATGTTCAGCGACGATCCGTCGCGCGCCGAACTGCCGATGCGGCGCAAGCAGGACGAGCTGCGCTTTCTCGGTGGTGTCGAACTCGGTCTGCGCGACGGCAAGATCGCGTTTCCGCGTGGCGCCGTGCAGGGCCAGAAACTGCAATTGCTGCTGCGTCGCCTGCTGTTGCCCGTCGGCATCTCGCAAGATTTCGACGACCTGGCGATTCCGTTTCGCGCCGTCGCCACCGATATCGGCAACGGCCAACGGGTGGTGTTCGGCTCGGGCGACCTGGCCATGGCGATCCGCGCCAGCATGTCGGTGCCGGCCGCGTTCGCGCCGCTGCGCTACCAGGGCCACATGCTCGTGGACGGCGGCATCAGCGACAACGTGCCGATCGACGTGGCGCGCGCACTTGGCGCGCAGCGCATGATCGTCGTCGACGTGGGCGAGCGGCTGACCCCTGCCGACCAGCTCAATTCCCCGTTCGCGATAGCCAGCCAGATGCTCACGGTGATGATGAAGAAGCAAACCGACGCGCAACTGGCCACACTCGGGCCCGACGACGTACTGATCACACCGGAGCTGGGCGACCTGGGCAGCGCGAATTTCGACCGCGCGCCACAAGCCGTGCAGATCGGCATGGCGGCGGCGGAAGAAAAGCTCGCGGCGCTGCGCCGCGATGCGGTCGATGCGGACGACTATGCGCGATTCACGCAAGCGCATCGCCTGCCGAAATTCGATCCGCCGCTGATCGCGTTCCTCGACGTGCTGCACGATCGCAGCCGCACCGCCGGTTATGTCGAGCAGCATCTGTCCGGCCTCGTCGGCGAACCGTTCGACGCCAAGACCGTGGACCAACGCATCGGCCAGGCCTATGGCGAGGGCAGCTACGAACGCATCGGCTACGAATTGACCCGGCGCGACGACGGCGCCACCGGCCTGACCGTGGAGCCGGTGGACAAGGGTTGGGGGCCAAACTTCCTGCGCGTGGGCCTGCGCCTTTCCGACAACTTCAACGGCAGCAACAGCTATCAGCTCATCAGCGAGGCGAATTTCACCGGCCTGAATGCCTATGGCGGCGAAAGCCGCAACCGCGTGCAGCTGGGTCGGGTCACCGAAATGTACAGCGAATTCCTGCAACCGTTTGGCAATCGCGGGCAATACTACATCGCGCCCTACCTGCAGTATCGGGCCAACGACTTCCCGATCAACAATGGCGCCAAAATCGACTATGCCGAATACCGCCATACGCGCGGCGTCGGCGCGCTGGAATTCGGCTTCACGCCGGACGAAAGCTGGCAATTTTCCGGCGCGCTCGAATACGGGCGCGACGCGGCGCGGCTGCGCATCGGCACGCCGGATTTTCCGAACATTTCTTCAGCCTTTGGCGGCATCATCGCGCACGCGGTGTTCGACGATCTGGACAGCTCGGGATTTCCGCGCCATGGCACGCGCCTGGATGTTTCGCAGGAATACCTGATCGCGGAGCTGGGTTCGACCGCATCGGCGCAAATCACACGCCTGCGCTGGGACACTGCGCTGACAACGGGCGCGAACACCTTTCTGCTCGGCGCAAACCTGAGCAGTTCCAGTGGCGGCGGCCGCGACGTGCAGATCGCCGCCTACAGTCCACTCGGCGGCCTGACCAATCTTTCCGGCTACACCGAAAACCAGTTGTTCGCCACCCAAACCGCGTTGTTGCGCGGCGTGTACTACCGCCGCCTGACCGACGCGCAGCACCTGTTCAGCGTGCCGGTGTACCTGGGCGGAAGCCTGGAAGCCGGCGGCTTCTGGGAATCGCGCCGCCAGATCGGTCGCGACTGGATCGGCGCGGGCAGCGTGTTCCTGGGCGTGGACACCTTCCTCGGCCCGATCTTCCTCGGCTACGGCTACGCGCAAGGCGGCCACAATGCCTTGTACCTGACCTTCGGATCGCTGTTGCGCAGCGATCCGTGAACCCGGGACGACATGGCCGGATCATGACTTCCGGCCTTGTCACGGCAACTTCGGCAGCCGTATAAGTTTTCCGAAATTGACGACTGTTCGGGAACCAGCCACGATGGCGGGGTTTGGGGAACCGCCATCGATCTTGGCGGATTCAATTCACATGTGAGGGGGACCATCATGAAGCACGATCTACTGGCCATGGCAGTGTTTGCCGCGTTTGCCTGCACGGCCACACCCGCCATCGCGCAGGACAACACCGCGACGACGAGTACATCCACGCAAAAACTCGAAACCATCCAGGTGACCGGCTCGCTCATTCCGCGCGCGCAGGTCGAGGGGCCCGCGCCCATCACGGTCATCACCGACAAGGACATCCGCGAGCGCGGCTTCGCCACGGCGGCGGACATCATGACCTCGCTGAGCCAGAACCTGGGCAACATCGACAACAACCAGATCACCAATGGCTTCTCCAATGGTGCGCAGGCCGTCGATCTGCGCGGCCTCGGCCCGAACCACACCCTGATCCTGATCAACGGCCGCCGCATCGCCGACTATCCGCAGTCATACAACGGCGAAAGCAATTTCACCGACATCACGAACATCCCCACCTCGATGATCGAGCGCGTGGAAATCCTTACCGGCAGCGCTTCGGCGATCTACGGTTCGGACGCGATTTCCGGCGTAGTCAACTTCATCATGAAGAAGAAGGCCAACGGCACCACGCTCGATTTTCGCGTCGGTGACTCCGAGCACGGCGGCGGCGCTTCGCAGCGATTCACCCTGACCAGCGGCTGGTCGAACGACAAGTTCGATTCGACCTTTGGCGTGGAACTGTACAACCAGAATCCGCTGTGGGCGTACCAGCGAAAATTCCTCGCCTCGCGCACCAACGATCCGCGCTACGCCACCAGTCCGACCCGCGTCGCCGCACCGACGTTCGTCATCCTCGACGAGGACGAAAACTACATCGACCCGGGCAAGGCGACCTGCGACAAGCTCGCCTATCTCGATCAGGGCACCGTGCAATACCTGCAACGCCGCAATTACGGCATGTATTGCGGCAGCCTTGCGGACGTCGGTTACGGCACGATGCAAAATGGTCGCAAAGCGGCAAATTTCTACGGCTCGGCCACCTATCACTTCAACGATCACATGGATTTCTTCGCCGACCTGCAGTACAGCACGTCGCATCAGGAAACCTATAACACCTCGTTGAAGTGGGAAAACAGCTACCCGGTCGATGGTGACTCCTCGCCGACGCCGTTCTACAACACCGCGACCGACCAGGTCGAGCAATGGCAACGCCAGTATTTCACCTACGAGGAGAACGGCGGCCTGGATCGCGCCATGATCCGCAACATCAACAACACGTATTCGCTCAACGCCGGCATCAAGGGCACGTTCGGAGAGGCGTGGAATTACGAGGCCATGTTCAGCCATGCGCAGAACGACCTCGAAGCGAAATGGCCGGCGCTGGTCGCCGCCAAGGCGCAGATGCTCTACCTCGGCCCGTCCCTGGGCGTGGATCCGGATTCGGGTTACCAGATGTATTACGCGCCGCACGAGCGCCTGTACACGCCGCTGACGCCGGCGCAGTTCGCTTCGATCACGCAGGATTCGATCGACCACGACACCAGCCGTGCCGAAAATTTCTCGCTGACGGTGAACAACACCGAGCTGTTCCAGCTGCCCGCGGGATCGGTTGGCTTCGCCGCGACCGCCGAATTCGGCAACCAGTATTTCGGCCTCAAGCCCGATCCGCTGTCGCTTGACGGCAGTTATTTCGGCTTGCACAACACCGTTGCCGTCGGTTCGCGCAGCCACTCCGGCGCGGGCTTCGAGTTCAGCGTGCCGGTGTTCTCTAAACTGACCGCCACGGCAGCCGGGCGCTTCGACCGTTACGAGTACAGCGGCAATTCGGCGAGCAAGTTCACCTACGCGCTCGGCCTGGAATACCGCCCGATCGACACGCTGCTGCTGCGCGGCTCGTACTCGACCGGCTTCCGCGCGCCCGACCTTGCCTACCTGTACGCCGGTCCTAGCGGATCCAGTTCAGGCGGCACCGACTACTACCGCTGCGCCACGGAAGAACCCGACGTGGATATCGGCGACTGCGACTGGAGCGACGTCAGCTTCAACGGCCGCAGCCACGGCAGCATCGACCTCAACAACGAGACCAGCAAATCCGCGACGTGGGGCTTCGTCTACTCGCCGTTGAGCAATCTCGACTTCAGCGCCGACTACTACATCATCAACCTCAAGAACGAACTCGTCTACCAGAGCAGCGACCAGATCCTGCGCTGGGAAGCGCAATGCCGCACGGGCGAACTGGACATCAATTCAGGTCTGTGCCAGGCGGCGGTCAACCAGGTTTTCCGCAATTCGGCCGGTGACATCACATCGGTGCTGGTATTGCCGATCAATGCGGCCACGCATCGCACCTCGGGCACGGATTTCAAGATCCACTACCTGTGGCAAACCAACCGTTTCGGCAGTTTCGACTTCAACCTCGGCGGCACCTATGTCGTCACCAACCGCATCCAGAACTACCCGGGCGATCCGTTCGTCAGCGAGATCGAGGATTATTACGACTACGTGATTCCGCGCAGCAAGGCCAACGGTTCGGTGACCTGGAACTACGGCAACTTCACCACCACGCTGTACGGCGCGCGCCTCGGCGGCCTGCCGAATTACGACGGCGACCAGCGCATGGGCCCGACCATGCTGTACAACGCATCGTTCGGCTACCGCTGGAGCAAGGACGTCAACATCGGCTTCACCGTCGACAACCTGTTCGATTCCAAGCCAGGTCGCGACGCCACCTGGATCAGCTATCCGTACTATGCGCGGCGCTGGTTCAACCCGATGGGCCGCACCTATATGCTCGAGTTCAACTATCGTTTCGGCGGCAGCCACTGAAGCGTCCGCGGCATTTACTGCCCTATCTTGAAAGCGGCCTTCGGGCCGCTTTCTTTTTGTGTGATTTTTTCCGCTTCCGCGCGAATCACGGTTCCGAGACACACACGGAACCCGGGAAATGGAGCAGACTTTGACAATGACGACGGCGGACCTCGACGGCCAATTCCGCGAGCTGCTCGAACGCCATCGCGGCATCGTGTTCAAGGTGGCGAACAGCTATGCGCGCGGCGCGCAGGACCGCGAAGACCTGGCGCAGGAAATCGCCGTGCAGCTGTGGCGCGCGTTTCCGAAATACGATGGCTCGCGGAGTTTTTCGACCTTGATGTACCGCGTCGCCCTGAACGTGGCGATCTCGCACCTGCGCGAACGCAGCCGCTACGAGCGGCACCATGAACCGCTGGACGTCGCCGTCCACGACACGGCCGACGCGAATTCCGATCCGGCGGCGGACGCGCGCGTGCGCGAGCTGTACCGCTGCATCGACCGCCTCGATCCGTTCGACCGCGCCCTGCTGATCCTGTATCTGGACGAGCGCAGCCAGCGCGACATCGCGCACATCCTTGGCATCAGCGAAACGAACGTGGCCACCCGGATCGGGCGTTTGAAGGAACGCCTGCGCAACGACATGAGCGAGAAATGAAGATGGAGACGACGATGGACATCGATGAACTCAAATCCGCATGGCAGACGCTGGACCGCCATGTACAGCAGCAATCCACGCTGAACCTGCACTTGTTCCTCGAACGCAAGCTCGACAAGGCGCGCTCGGGCTTGCGCCGGCTGTACTGGGGCAAGATCGTGCAGATCCTGTTCGGCGACGCACTGATTTATTTCGGCATCATGGCCGCGATCCGCCATCGCGACGTGCCGCACTTGCTGGCTTGCAGCCTGTTCATGCTCGCCTATGGATTGCTGACCGTCGTATTCGGCGGCGTGTCCCTGGGCAGGATCGCCGGCATCGACTACACGGCTCCGGTCGCGGAAATCTCCAAGCGCGTCGACACCTTGCGTCGCACCCACGTCCTCGCCAACTGGTGCCTCGGCCTGCCGTGGTGGTTCCTGTGGATCGCCATCTTCGTGCTGGAAATGAAGGCGAACGTCGGTGTCGATCTCTTCGTGGCCGCCCCCGCCTTCATCGGGATAACAGGCGCAATCGGCGTGATCGGATTCGCCGCAACCGTCTGGTACTTCCGCAGGCGCAATGCCCGCTTGGCCGGGCAGGCGGACGACGCCGACACGCCGCGCGGCCTGCGCGATGCAAGCAACGCGTTGGACGAAATCGCCCGCTTCGAGCAGCACTGACCGCGTATTCATCCTTTCATCGCGAATAAGCGATACAATGCGCGCCCCTCCCCGCCGAGGGGCGCTGCATTTTCCCGCCGTGATCGATACGGACGCGAAATCAGGCTCGGCGGGTTTTCGGGTTCCATCAACCGAAACCGCGCCCTCCAACGCAACGGAGCTACGCCAATGAACGCTGTTCTCAAATCCAGCGGTGACTTCAAGGTCGCCGACATGTCGCTGGCCGACTGGGGCCGCAAGGAAATCGACATCGCCGAACAGGAAATGCCCGGCCTGATGTCGATCCGCAAGAAATACGCCGCCGCCAAGCCGCTCAAGGGCGTGCGCGTGACCGGCTCGCTGCACATGACGATCCAGACCGCGGTGCTGATCGAGACGCTGAAGGATCTGGGCGCCGACGTGCGCTGGGCCTCGTGCAACATCTTCTCGACGCAGGACCACGCCGCCGCCGCGATCGCCGCGTCCGGCACGCCGGTGTTCGCGTGGAAGGGCGAGACGCTCGAGGAATACTGGGACTGCACGCTCGATGCGCTCAGCTTCCCAGGCAGCAAGGGCCCGCAGCTCGTCGTCGACGACGGCGGCGACGTGACCTTGCTCATTCACAAGGGCCACGAACTCGAGAATGGTTCGGACTGGGTCAACACGCCGTCCGGCAATCACGAGGAACAGGTCATCAAGAACCTGCTCAAGCGCGTCGCCAAGGAACGTCCGGGCTTCTGGGCCGGTGTCGTCAAGGAATGGAAGGGCGTTTCCGAGGAAACCACCACCGGCGTGCATCGCCTCTACCAGCTCGCCGAAGCCGGCAAGCTGCTGGTGCCGGCGATCAACGTCAACGACTCGGTCACCAAGAGCAAGTTCGACAACCTCTACGGCTGCCGCGAATCGCTGGCCGATGGCCTCAAGCGCGCGATGGACGTGATGCTCGCCGGCAAGGTCGCGGTCGTGTGCGGCTACGGCGACGTCGGCAAGGGCTCGGCGCATTCCTTGCGCGCGTACGGCGCGCGCGTGGTTGTCACCGAAATCGACCCGATCAATGCGCTGCAGGCGGCGATGGAAGGCTTCGAGGTCAACACGGTCGAGTCCACGCTGGGCCGCGGCGACATCTACGTCACCACCACCGGCAACAAAGACGTACTCACGCTCGCGCACCTGCAGGCGATGAAGGACCAGGCCATCGTCTGCAACATCGGCCACTTCGACAACGAAATCCAGGTCGATGCGCTCAAGGCGCTGGCCGGCGTCAAGCACGTCAACATCAAGCCGCAGGTGGACAAGTATACTTTCCCGAAAGGTAACTCGATCTTCCTGCTCGCCGAAGGCCGCCTCGTCAACCTCGGCTGCGCCACCGGCCATCCGAGCTTCGTGATGTCGAACTCGTTCTCGAACCAGACGCTCGCGCAGATCGACCTGTGGGCGAACAAGGACAAGTACGCGGCGAAGGTCTACATCCTGCCGAAGAAGCTCGACGAGGAAGTCGCACGCCTGCACCTGGAAAAGATCGGCGTGAAGCTGACCACGCTCACCGCCGAACAGGCCGCCTACCTCGGTGTCGATGTGAACGGGCCGTACAAGCCGGAGCACTATCGCTACTGATCGGCGGATTGGTCATCGCTGGAAACGAAACGGGCGCCGCGAGGCGCCCGTTTTGCTTGATGGTATTTGAAAATTGTGCGCTAACCCGATCACTGATGAGTCCGAACAAGCCGGTAGCGCGACAGGCGAAACGTGCGCAATCACCCCTCGCCAAGCGCCCGAAACCGCTCGACGAGAAAATCGATCAGCGCGCGCACCGACGGCAACTGCCCGCGCCGCGACGGAAACACGGCGTGCACGATCTCGCTGCGCGGCGCCCAGTCGTTGAGCACGCGCACCAGCACGCCGGAGGCGAACTGCTCGCGGATCAGCATGGTCGGCAATTGCACGATGCCGACGCCGGCGAACGCGGCGGCGCGCAGGGTGAGCATGCCGCGCGTGATCAGGCGCGGATGATGGCGCACGGCGGCGTGGGCACCGTCCGGACCATACAGATTCCACACGTGTTCGTTCTGCGGCGCGCCGAGAGCCAGGCTCGGCAGCCGCGGCAAATCCGCCGGCACTTTCGGCGTGCCATGTTCGGCAAGCAGTTTGGGACTGGCCACGAGGCATTGGCTGCGGTCGGCGAGCACGCGCAGGACGAGATCGCTGTCCTCGAGCGGCGGCGGACGCACGCGCAAGGCGACGTCGATCCCTTCGCTGACTACATCCACGCGCCGGTTGGTGGCCTGCAAGTGCACTTCCACGCGCGGATACGCAACCAGAAACGCGGCGATCATGTCGCCAACGTTCGCATCCAGCAGCGCGACCGGACAGGTCATGCGTACTACGCCGCGCGGTTCGGCGTGCGAGAGTTCCACCGCCTCGCGCGCGGCATCGGCCTCCACCAGCATCGCCTTGCAGTGCGCGTAGAACGTCTGCCCGATTTCGGTGACTGAGAACCTGCGCGTGGTTCGTTGCAGCAGGCGCACGCCCAGGCGCTCTTCAAGCAGGGCCACGCGCCGGCTGAGCTTGGATTTGGGCATGCCCAGCGCGCGTCCCGCGGGCGCGAAACCGCCGTATTCGACGGCCTTGGCGAAATAGAAAAGGTCGTTCAGGTCCAGACGCGAGAGGGCTTCATTGTTCATGGCACATCGTTCACAAAATAGGACTCTGCATAGGAAAAATGCATGCTAGTGCAATTATCGTTGCAAATATATATTCATCATCCAAAAAAACCCGGATGAGGAGTCCGATATGAAAGCGATTCAAGGTGTCTACTCCGCCCCGCGCCAGCATTGGGTCGGCGACGGTTTCCCGGTGCGCTCGCTGTTTTCCTACGACAGCCACGGCAAGCACACGAGCCCGTTCCTGCTGTTCGACTACGCCGGCCCGATGGACTTCACCCCGGCGGCGCGTCCGCGCGGCGTCGGCCAGCATCCGCACCGCGGTTTCGAAACCGTCACCATCGTCTACGACGGCGAAGTCACGCACCGCGATTCCACCGGCGCGGGCGGCATGATCGGCCCTGGCGACGTGCAGTGGATGACGGCGGCGTCCGGGATCATCCACGAGGAATTCCATTCGCCCGAGTTCACGCGCAAGGGCGGCCGCTTCGAAGTCGTGCAGTTGTGGGTGAACCTGCCGGCCAAGGACAAGATGGCCACGCCGGGTTACCAGACCCTGCTTAACCGCGACATCCCGACGGTCGCATTGCCCGACGATGCGGGCACGTTGCGCGTGATTGCCGGCGAATACGCGGGGCAACGCGGCCCGGCGCGCACGTTCACTCCCATCGACGTGTGGGACGTGCGCCTGAAACAGGGTGGCACGGCGCGCTTCGACGTCGCCGAAGGACGCACGCTCGCCGTGGCGGTACTCAGCGGCACCGTGCAGATCAACGGCACGCAGCTCGCGCGCGACGCGCAACTCGTGCTGTTCGATCGCAGCGGCAGCGGCGTGCAGATCGAGGCGAACAACGACGCCAAGCTGGTCGTGCTCAGCGGCGAACCCATCGACGAACCCATCGTCGGCTACGGTCCGTTCGTGATGAACACGACGGACGAAATCCAGCAGGCGATGGTGGATTTCAACAGCGGACGTTTCGGCAAGATGAACTGACCTGCGGCACTCCGGCGCGCGTCCCGCGCCGGAGCACCCGTTCGAATATCGCTTCATCGCGACGAAGAGATATACTGCAGCAACCACGGTTGCCCATTGCCCGCGATGTCGCCGATTAGCCTCGAATTCTTTCCGCCCAAGACCGACGAGCAGAAAGCCACGCTGGAAGCCGCGCTGCCGAAACTGAAGGCGCTCAAGCCCGACTACGTCAGCGTCACCTTCGGCGCGGGTGGATCGACGCTGGCGTACACGCCGCAGATCGTGCGCCACCTGCGCGATGCGCACGGCCTCGACGCCGCGCCGCACCTGTCGTGCATGGGCGGCACGCGCGCTGAAATCCGCCAGCTGCTCGACGAGTACAAGGCGATGGGCTGCAAGCGCATCGTCGCGCTGCGCGGCGACCTGCCCTCGGGCATGGCGAGCTATGGCGACTTCCGCTACGCCAGCGAGCTGGTGGAATTCATTCGCCGCGAATGCGACGGTTTCTTCCACATCGAGGTGGCGTGCTATCCGGAAATGCACCCGCAGGCCGGCGATGCGCACGCCGACCTGAAGAATTTCGCGGCCAAGGTGCGCGCCGGCGCGAACGGCGCGATCACGCAGTATTTCTACAATCCGGACGCGTATTTCCGCTTCGTCGACGAGGCGCGCAAGCACGGCATAACCATTCCGATCGTGCCGGGCGTCATGCCGATTTCGCAGTACGCGCAACTGCGCCGGTTCTCGGACATGTGCGGCGCGGAAATCCCGCGCTGGATCGCCAAACGCCTCGAGGCCTATCGCGACGACGTCGAGGCGATCCGCGAATTCGGCGCCGACGTGGTCGCCGACCTGTGCCGCAAACTCGTGGCCGGCGGAGCGCCGGGAATCCATTTTTATACATTGAACCGCGCCAAGGCGACGCTGGCGGTTTGCGAGCGGCTTTGAGCTTGGAATGTCGTCATCCCGGCATGGATTGCCGGGAACCAGACTGCATGGATGCCATGCTGGATGAACCGACAAGTCTGCCTTCCCTGGCTTCTGGATTCCGGCATTCCATGCCGGAATGACAAGCTACTCAACCCAGCCCGAACAGCATCTTCGCGCCGGCAAGAAACAGCACGACCGCAAGCAGACGCCGGATCGACGGCATCGGCAAGCGGCGGCTGCCGAGCCACGATCCCACCGCGCCGCCGACAAGCACGGCGGCGAGCCACGGCAGAGTCGGACCGGGAATGGATGTGTCGACGAGCCCGCGCCCGACCAGGCCGGCGATGGAATTGACCAGGATGAACGGCGCGGCGACGCCGGATGCCTCGCGCGCATTGCCCCATCCGGCAAACATGACAACGGGACTCAGGAAAATTCCGCCGCCGACGCCGGTGAGACCCGACAGGAATCCCAGACCCGCGCCAGTGCCGACCGCGACCGGAATCGCGGGCGGATGCAGGTTCGTTTCGCGGCCGCGCGGCGGAAACATCAAGCGCGCGCCCGAATAGAGCAATACCGCGCCGACCAGCGGCTTGTAGTAGATATCAGGCAAGGTGATCGCTCCACCGACGAGCGCGAGCGGAATCGAGGTGATCGCAAACGGCCAGAACAGGTGCCACCGAAACCAGCCGCCGCGCCAGAAATTGTAGGTGCCGATCGCGGCGACCGCCGTATTCATCACCAATGCGACGGGCTTCATCTGCGCGGGCGCAAGCTCGGCCAGCGCCATCACCGCAAGGTATCCCGACGCACCGGCATGGCCGACGCTGGAATACAGCAACGCGACGAGCGCAAACGCCACGGTCAGAAGCAGTTCGTGCTCGCTCATGCGCAATCGTCCCGAATCATGCAAAAGGCGAGCATGCCATAATTGGCAACTTTTTCGCCGCACGGAGAATCACCATGGCCCGAGAATACCCGCCGTTCATCTGGCACAACGGCAAGATCAAGCCCTGGGCCGAGGCCACCACGCACGTGATGGCGCATGCGGTGCATTACGGCTCGTCGGTCTTCGAAGGCATCCGCAGTTATACAACGCCGAAGGGCCAGGCGATCTTTCGCCTGAGCGATCATCTCAAGCGCCTGTTCCATTCGGCGAAAATCTACGATCTGCCGATGCCATTCGCGCAGGACGAACTCGCGCGCGCCAGCCGCGATGTCATCAGCGCCAACAAACTTCCGAAAGCGTATCTGCGCCCGGTCGCGTTTCGCGGACTCGGCGGGTTCGGTCTATCCGCCGAATGCCCGACCGATGTCGCCGTGGCGGCGTGGGATATGGGCCCGTATCTGGGCCCCGGCGTAATCGAGCAAGGCATCGATGCTTGCGTGTCGAGCTGGCAGCGCTTTGCGCCGAACACGATTCCGGCCGGCGCGAAAGCCGGCGGCAATTATCTTTCCGGCCAGCTCATTGCGCGCGAAGCGCGGCGCCTGGGATTCGGCGAAGGCATCGCGCTGGCGTCCACCGGATTGTTGAGCGAAGGCGCGGGCGAGAATCTGTTCATGGTCTTCGACGGCGCGCTGCACACGACGCCGGTGAGCGCCGCGCTGTTGAATGGCATCACGCGCAATTCGCTGATGACGCTGGCGCGCGACGCCGGCATCGAAGTCGTCGAACGCGACATTCCGCGCGAGTACCTGTATCTGTGCGACGAGTTGTTCATGTGCGGCACGGCGGCGGAGATCACGCCGATCCGTTCGGTAGACGGCAAACCGGTGGGCGCGGGCAAGCCCGGGCCGGTCACGGCCAAGATGCAAAAGCTGTTCTTCGGATTGTTCGATGGCAGTACGCCGGACACCCGTGGCTGGCTGGAATACGTCTGAAGCCCCTCTCCCGCTTGCGGGAGAGGTGAAAATCCGGCTTAGGCGCGCAAGCGGAAATCCAGCGTCGCGACCGCTCCGCCCTGGGGCCTTGGCGCGAGTGACACGCGCCAGTCGTAGAGTTCGCACAGGCGGCGCACGATCGCCAACCCGAGGCCAGCACCCTTGCCGCCGGCGCCTTCGCCGCGCACGCCACGCTCGAACAAACGCTCGGCATCCTCCGGCTTGATGCCCGGGCCGGTGTCCTCGACCGTGATCTTGCCCGAACCGACCGTGACCACCACTTCACCGGCCTGGGTGTACTTGAACGCATTGCCGATCAAATTGCCGAGCGCGACCGCGACGACCGACGCCGGCGCAACAACCTCGACCGTGTTTTCCAGATCCATCCTGACCTCGACCGGCTTCTTGCCAAGGTGCGCGCGATACACGTCGATGACTTGCTCGACGACCTGCGCAACATCCGTGGTTTCGCCATCGACCGGCGCAGAGCGTTCGCTGCGCGAGAGCAGCAGCAGCGCATTGGTCAGTTCCGCGGACTGGCGCGAGGCGCGCTCGATGCGCTTCAAGCGTTCGCGCACCTTGTCGGTGAGGTTCTCGGCGTTGAGCAACAGTTCCGTCGTGGTGGCAATCACCGCCAGCGGCGTGCGCAATTCGTGGCTGACGTCCGCGTTGAATTCACGGTCGCGCTCTACCAGCGCAGTGAGTTTGCGCGCATAGTCGTCGAATGCAGCGGCGAGCGCGCCGACCTCGTCGGTGGCGAAATGCGGCGCCAGCGCCTCGGACTTGCCGCTGCGACCCATCGCCTGCACGCGCCGCGCGAGATCCGTCACCGGACTCATCACGCGCGCGGAAAGCCAGAACCCGAGCACCAGCGAAACCACGAGGAATGCCAGCACGGAAAGAAACAGCGCGCCTTCCAGCAAACGCTGGCTGTGCCGTTCCTGCGTGGTGTCGTATTTCAGGAAGAACCAGTAACCCGGCTCCTTGTGGACGGCGAGCTTGTAGACGAGGCGGCCGCCATGCCCGTCTGGTTCGGTCAGGTCGTGCACGCCATCCGGCAAATCGCGCCAGGCCAGCGGTGCATTGGCGAATTTGCGCTCGGAATAGACGTAGCCGGCGATTTTCTGGAAAGTCAGGAATTCATTGCTGGGATCTTCGTGGAACTTTGCGGCATAGTCATCGACGTTCTTGATCAGCGCCTCGCCGATCAATTTGTCTTCGAGATAACCGCGCAGGTAAATCGCGCTCAGCGCGAACAGCGCCGTCAGCGCGAAACCGAACAGCACGAACGAAATGATGATGCGGCTGCGCAGCCGCCGACGGTAATGGATTCTCGGCATGCGCCGGAGCTTACGCTACGGCGGCATCGGGATCGACCATGCGATAGCCGATGCCGTGGCGGGTCTGGATCAGCGGCTTGCCGAACGGCTTGTCGATCGCCGCACGCAGGCCGTGGATATGCACGCGCAGGCTGTCGCTGTCTGGAAGCTCCTCGCCCCAAACGCGAGTTTCCAGGTCCTGGCGCGTGACCACGGAGGGACTGGATTCCATCAGATGCTGCAGCAGCTTCAGCCCGATCGGATTGAGCTGGATCGACTTGCCCGCGCGCGTGACCACGAGCGTGTCGAGGTTGTAGGTGAGATCGGCGAGTTGCAGCAGTCGGCTCTGCACGCCCTTGCCGCGACGCCCGAGCACTTGCAGGCGCGCTTCGAGTTCCTGCAGCGCGAAGGGTTTCACCATGTAATCGTCGGCGCCGGAATCGAAGCCGGTAAGTTTTTGCTCCAGCGCGTCGCGCGCGGTGAGCATCAGCACCGGTGTTTGCCGGCGCGCTTCCTGACGCAGCTTGCGGCACAATTCCAGACCATCCATGCCGGGCAAGGTCAGGTCGAGTACGATGGCGTCGAACTCGTGCACCACGGCCAGATGCAGGCCGGTCACGCCGTCGCCGGCGAAATCCACCACATGGCCTTTTTCTTCGAGGTAGTCGCCGATATTCGCGGCGATGTCGCTGTTGTCTTCGATGACAAGAATTCGCATGGATGCAAGCATACACTCTGGCATTGGGAAATCGCAGGCAATAAAAAGGCCCAAGGAGGTGTCATTGGGGGAACACACCTGCCTTGGGCCTAAAGCTACTGCCCCGATTACCGTAATCTGCCTGTCACCTGACCTGACCTTAGGAGTGTCGAGCAGCCTACAGTGGGGTCGATACTAGGTGCGGTGCGATTAAATCGGCGTTAAATCCGGCGCGGACTTTCGTTAATCGCCCGATTCAATCCCCGGGGTGACGGCAGATCAGGGTTCCGGTCGGCGATTGGCACTTGTCGTCCTTGCCGCGCAAGGCAAAGGCGAAATTCTGGGTACGCTGCTGCCCCGCGGCCGCTGCCGGGAAACGCCAGGCGCCGAGCGCCGTCCTGGCCGCGTCCTCGAACAAGCCGGCGGGGCGGGCATGCAGCACGCGTATCTGGGTCACCGCGCCGTCAGCGCCGATGCGATAGGACAACTCCACATTGCCCTGGATGCCGCCGAGCATCGCGCGTTGCGGATACACCGGTTGCACGACTTGTGACGGCGCGATTTCGGTGACTGGCGCGGAAATCGGCGGCGACGCGAAAACCGGGTGCACCGGTTCCGGCGCCAGATCGCGTACGCGTTCCACGGCGACAGCGGTGAGTGCGGTGTGCACCGGATCGATGCGTACGGAATTCTGCACATCCGCTTGTGCCACGCTGGCGAGCGCCAACGGCGCGATGTGCGGAGCAGGCAGCGGTACGGTGAATTCCGGCACAGCAATCAATTGCGGATTACCACTGATCACGGCAAGTGAGCGCGCCGGCAAGGCATCGAGTACAAGCGCGAAATCAGCATTGTGTTGTTGCACGCGCCACGTGCCGAATGCCAGGGTTGCCGCCGCCAGCACCATGGGCACCAGGACATTGCGCGGCGCCGGCTGCGCAATCGCGTTGACGCCGACGATGCGGCGGATGCGCGCCAGCAGCTCGCCGCCACCGGCGCCCAGCGCCGCACCGGCGAACCCCGGGTCGTGGCGCAATTCCTCGAGCCCGGCCAGCGCGCGCGCATACGCCAGGGCCTTGCCCGAAGCCACTTGCAGGACTAGATCGTCGCAACATTCCTCGCGCGCATTACGCACGTCGCGTGAAATCCAGTGCACGACCGGGTGATAAAACAGCACGGTTTCGACGACAACCTGGGCCAGATTGACGAGGTAATCCCAGCGCCGGATGTGGCCCAGTTCATGGGCGATGATGAGTTCCACCTGTTGCGGTGGAAATCCGCTGAGCAGGCTCGCAGGAAGCAGGATCGCGGGCTTGATCCAGCCGACCAGCATCGGCGTGAGCACGCGCGCACTGGCCAGCAGGCGCACCGGACGGGTGATTCCGAAGCGTTCACGCAGGTGTGCCATTCGCGATTCCCAAACCGCACCTGCGCTGCCGGCATCGCGTACGAGGCGCTGCAGGTTGCGCCATTGCCACAGCGAACGCGACGCCATCACCAGCATGCCGCCAAACCAGACCGCCACCAGCCACGGCAGGCACGCACGCAGTTGCCAACGTGGCAATTCCTGTGCGCCGACCGCCGCGATGGTCCCGAAACTGCCGGATGCTGCCGACGAATCTGCGGTGGGCCACAGCCAGGCCAGGGTCAGCAGCGGGCACAGCGCCAGTGCAGCGATCAGGCAAAGTCCCAGGCGATAACGCGCGTGCGCAGTCGTGCACAGCGACCGCAACACGAAGTACAACAAGCCCAGCACGGCGCCCTGCCACAGGAAATGCAGCAAGGCCGCACCAACCGCGTCGATCACGGCCATCCAGTTCATCGATGCGATCATGACTTGCCCCCTTCCGCCTCGATCTTGTTGAGCAAGGCGCGGATCTGCGCCAATTCCTCGCGCGAAGCGCCGGGATGGTTGCCCAGCGCGTGCAACACCATCTGCGGGGTCGAGCCGTTGAACAGGCGGCGCGCCATGTCGGTGAGGTAGCGCTTCTGCGTGCGCTGCTTGTTGATTGCGGCGCGATACACGTGCGCGCGCTGCGAATCGTCGCGCTCGACCAGACCCTTGGCATGCATGACTTGCATGAGCTTGAGGGCGGTGGTGTAGCCGGCGCCGTCGTCCGCATAAAGTGCATCGTGCACTTCGCGCACGGTGCAGGGGCCACGATCCCACAATACGCGCAGGATGCCGAGTTCGGCACTCGTGGGCCAATGCGAATCGGAAGCGTGGCGCGGACTCATGTTGGACTACCCCCTCGAAATCCGCCTGCACCCTGCTCGCGGCGTGCAGGCGGGAAAGCCCGGATCAGCCGCCAGACTTGAATTGTGGCGTGGCCTGCATGCGCTGCATGTCGTGCTGGGTACGCTCGCGCTGTTCCATGATCTCGGCGTAGGTATGGCACGTGGTGATCGGACGGTGCGAACCGACCGGCGCTACGTGCTCGCAAACCAGGCGGTTGTTGTCGTTGTGTTCGAGAATGCCGTTGATCTCTTCCTGTGCATTGACCAACGCAACCTTGTCGGACTCGGGCATGTCCGCCTTGGACTTGTTCGCGGTCAGCAGGCTCTGCATCTGGGTCAGGCTCGCTTCCACGCGATTTTTTTCGAGGTTCGAAATGTATCCGTACTGGCCGCCAGGCTGCATGTCCTTGCGAATGCGCGCCTGGTCCCGCATGAACGAATCCAGCGACTGCGCCACCAGCGGTTTGGCGACCGGCGGCGCGGCGAGCGCGGCGGGAATGCATGCGGCGCACGAGACCAGGGCCAGCGCGGCGGAAAATGTGGCGAAACGGTTCATTGCAGGCTCCTGTTTGGTTCGGGATCAAGATGTACGGCAAGTATCGTAGACACACCAATCGGCCCCTGTCAACGATGACTTTCGTACTATTCGCGCGCGCGGCGCTTGCGCACGCGCCGCACCAGGTATTCGACCACCTCGCCGGCCACGTCGACGCCGGTGGCGGACTCGATGCCTTCCAATCCGGGCGAGGAATTGACCTCCAGCACCAGCGGCCCGCGGCGCGAGCGCAGCAAATCGACGCCAGCCACGTTCAGGCCCATCGTGCGCGCCGCTCGCAGCGCGGTATCGATTTCGGCCTGACTGAGCTTCACCGCCGTCGCCGATCCGCCGCGATGCAGGTTGGAACGAAATTCCCCGGCGCGCGCCTGCCGGCGCATTGCCGCGATTACCTTGCCGCCGACGACGAAGCAACGGATGTCCGCGCCGCGTGCCTCGCGGATGAATTCCTGCACGAGGAAATTCGCGTACAGCCCGCGAAACGCCTCGATCACACCCTGCGAGGCCGATCGCTTCTCGGCGAGCAGCACGCCCTGCCCTTGCGCGCCTTCGTTGAGCTTGATGACATGCGGCGGTTCGCCGAGCATGGCCAGCAGGTCGACGGTGTCATCCGGGTAGTCGCCGAACACCGTCGTCGGCAGGCCGATGTTTTCGCGCGCGAGCAACTGCAAACAGCGCAGCTTGTCGCGTGCGCGCAGGATCGCGTCCGATGAATTGGGCGTGTAGACGCCCATCATCTCGAACTGGCGCAGCACTGCGGTGCCATAAAACGTAATCGAGGCACCGACGCGCGGAATCACCGCGTCGAAGCCGGCCAGCGCACGGCCCTTGTAGTGCACGGCGAAATCGCCAGGCGCAATGCGCATGTAGCAGCGCAGCGGATCGAGCACACGCACGCGGTGCCCGCGCGCGCGCGCGGCCTCGACCAGGCGCGCCGTCGAGTACAACTTGGCATTGCGCGAGAGGATGGCGATCTTCATGCGCGGGCGCTCCGCTTGCGGCGCCCGCACACCCACGACAGGTCCGGATCGACGCGAAAGCGCCCGCGCAGGGCCGTGCGTCCGAGCAACATCGGAAACAGCATGCCGCCGCGATCGCTGAGGTTGATCTCTGCGTCGAAGCGATTACCTCCAAGTGCGATCGTGCTGCGGATAAACCAGCGCTGGGTGGTGCATCCGCCGGAATCCGTCACCGCGCGGCGTTCCAGTGCCGGCGCCTCGCACGCCACGGTGCGCGCGCTGCGCCGCCGTGGCGCGACCGCAAAACGCAACCAGGTGCGGCCATCGCGCTCGAACGCTTCGAGTGCGGTTACATGCAGGGACGACGAGCGCGCGCCGGTATCGATCTTGGCCTTGATCGCCGTCAGCCCGAGCTGCGGCAGGGACACCCATTCGCGCCAGCCGATCAGTAGCGGTTCTTGCATGACGCGGGTCCGTACGATTGGAGCGGGTGAAGGGAATCGAACCCTCGTCAGTAGCTTGGGAAGCTACAGCTCTGCCATTGAGCTACACCCGCGCCGGGACGCTACTGTACGAAGCAGGGCCGAATCGGGCAAGCGCCGCCGTTCACGCCGGCTGAATGGCGGCTAATGCAGCATGCACGCATGCCGCGGGGGAAGGCGGCCATTCAGCTTCACCGCGCAAAGATTTGTGGCGTAAAGTTAGGGATCCGGCGGGGTCGTTCGGCAACCCGGACTCGCCGGCAGTTTTTCAACCACCGCGTGACGCGCCAAGGAGCGCTGCCATGTTCCGACTCTCTCGAATCGCTGTCCTACTGGCCGGCCTCGGCCTTGCCTTCGCCGTGTTGGCGCAAGACAACGGCACGCCGGTCGACCCGCCCGGCCGCGTGGCCCGGCTTTCCTACATGCAGGGCGATGTCAGCTTCGTACCGGCCGGCGAAAACGACTGGGTGCAGGCGCAATTGAATCGTCCGCTGATCACCGGCGACAAGCTGTGGACCGACCGCAGCTCGCGCGCGTCGCTGGAAATCGGCGCCGCCGCCGTGCGCATGGACCAGAGCACGAGTTTCGACTTCCTCAATCTCACCGACAACGTCGCGCAGATGGAATTGACCCAAGGCACGCTTAACCTGCGCGTGCGCCGCCTGTATGACGGCCAGAGCTACGAGATCGACACACCCACGCTTGCGTTCGTGGTCAATCGCGTCGGCGTGTTCCGCATCGATGTGGAACCCGACGGCCGTTCGACCGTCGTCACCGTGCTCAGCGGCGGCGGCGATGTTTATGGCGAAGGCGGCGCGCGCTTTGCCGTCGACGAAGGCCAGTCGGTGACGTTCCATGACGCGCAATTGCGCGATTATCAGGTCAACGGCTTGCCGCGGACCGACGCGTTCGACGATTTCTGCCATGAACGCGACACGCGCTGGGACAATTCATCCTCGCGCCGCTATGTGTCCGAGGACGTGATCGGCTACCAGGACCTGGACAACTACGGCTCGTGGAACGACGTGCCCGAGTACGGCAACGTCTGGTATCCGACGTCGGTCGCCGTGGGCTGGTCTCCGTACCACTCCGGCCACTGGGCCTGGGTCGGCGCCTACGGCTGGACCTGGATCGATGATTCGCCGTGGGGCTTTGCGCCGTTCCACTATGGTCGCTGGGCCTACATCGGCAACCGCTGGGGCTGGTGCCCGGGTCCGGTCGCGGTGCGCCCGGTCTATGCGCCTGCGGGGGCCGCTTTCATGGGCGGTCGGGGCGGATTCGGCGTCAACATCTCGGTGGGCGGCCCGATCGGCTGGTTCCCGCTTGGTTTTCGCGACGTCTACATCCCGCCGTATCGCGTCAGCCGCAATTATTTCACGCGAGTAAACGTGACCAACACGGTGATCAACAATACCGTGATCAACAACTATTACGGCAACTATTCACGCGGCAACGTCGATTACACGCGCATCAACTACGCCAACCGCAACATCGCCGGCGCGGTGACCGCGGTGCCGGCGGCGGCGTTCGTCGCTTCGCGTCCGGTTGCCGGCGCGGCCATCGCCGTCAATCGCGAAACCTTCGCCAACGCGCGCGTCTCCGGTTTCGCCGCGATCGCCCCGACCCGCGCCAGCCTTGCGCCAGCCGTCGCGGCACGCGCAGTACCGGCGGCGACCGTGGTCAATCGTCCGATCGTCGCGGCAACCCAGCCGCCGCCGCGAGTGGCCTCGTTCGCGCAACGCCAGGCCGTGCTGGACAAGAATCCGGGACGGCGGTTGAGCGAAAACCAGCTGCGCACCGCGGCGGTTGCCGCGGGAGCCGTCGCCGGTGGTGCCGCGGAGGCGCACGCCATCGGCGCGCGTCCGAATGTGCGCGTGGTCACTGAGCATGGCGCGCCGACCTTCACGCCCGCCAAGGCCTTGCCGGCGCGCGCGTCGGTAGCACCTGACCAGCCCGCCGCACAGCGTGCTGCAGATGGTTCGGTGCGTCCGAATCCGACGCGTGAGGTATTGCAGCGCGCGGGAGACGGATCGGTACGTCCCGTTGCGCCAGGTACACAGCGCCTGGGCGACGGTTCGGTGCGACCGCAGACGGTGAACGAAGCACCGCGGCACCTGGACTCGTCGCGATTTGCCCACCCGCAAGAAACCGGCGTGCGCGACGCACAACCGGCGCGTGCCGTGCCGAACCGTGAAATCCAGCGCACCGTGCCGGCAACCAAGCCAACGTCCAACGAGGATCGCGGCAATGCCAGCGACAACGGACGCGCGACCACCAATTTCGGCAACCGCACGGTGGCGCCGGCGCAAGCGCAGCCTGAATACCGGGCCCCGCAGCGCAACGTGCAGGAGAACCGCGCTCCACAACAGGAATACCGCGCACCGCAGCGCAACGTGCAGGAGTACCATGCTCCGGCCCAGCAACCGCAGCAGGAATACCGCACACCGCAGCGCAACGTGCAGGAATACCATGCTCCGGTCCAGCAACCGCAGCAGGAATATCGCGCACCGCAGCGCAACGTGCAGGAATACCGTGCTCCGGTCCAGCAACCGCAGCAGGAATATCGCGCACCGCAACGCAACGTGCAGGAGTACCGCGCGCCGCAGGGCAACGCCCAGCCAAACGCACGCGTGGCGGAACCGGTGCAGCGCGGCAATGCGCAGGAACACAAGAAGAACGACGACAACAAGGATCATCGCAATTGATCGCGAGCATCCGTGATCCTGCGAACCGCGCCCGGCAAGTCCGGGCGCGGTTTTTTGCGGCCCGCGAATTTCACCGGCACGGTCAACCGGCTAAACTAGTGCAATGATCTCGATCGTCCTGAATGGAGACTCCCGCACTTGCACTGCAGGGCGCACGCTGCGCGATCTGCTCGACGAGGCCGGCTACGCGCAACGCCGCGTCGCCGTGGAGATCAATCACGAAATCGTGCCGAAGAGCGAGCACGCGCAGCGCGAAATCCGCGATGGCGATCGCATCGAAATCGTACATGCGCTGGGTGGAGGTTGAATCATGAATGCGCAACTGAAAACCGCCGCCACATTCGACGACGCGCTGGTCATCGCCGGAATATCCTACCGCTCGCGCCTGCTCACTGGCACCGGCAAGTACACGGATCTGGACGAAACGCGTCGCGCCACCGAAGCGGCGGGCGCGCAAATCGTCACCGTGGCGATCCGGCGCACGAATATCGGACAAGACCGCAATGCGCCGAACCTGCTCGACGTGCTGCCGCCGCAAAAGTATACAATTTTGCCGAACACGGCCGGCTGCTACAACGCCGACGACGCCGTGCGCACCTGCCGCCTCGCGCGCGAGCTGCTCGACGGGCACAACCTGGTCAAGCTAGAAGTCCTCGGCGACCAGAAGACGCTGTTCCCGGATGTCGTGCAAACGCTCAAGGCCGCCGAAACCCTGGTCGCGGAAAGGTTCGAAGTGATGGTCTACACCAGCGACGATCCGATCCTGGCCAAACGGCTGGAGGAAATCGGCTGCGTCGCGGTGATGCCACTGGCCGCGCCGATCGGCTCGGGCCTTGGCATCCAGAACCGCTGGAACATCCTCGAGATCGTCGCGCAGGCGAAGGTGCCGATCATCGTCGACGCCGGCGTCGGCACCGCATCCGATGCCGCCATCGCCATGGAACTGGGTTGCGACGGCGTACTGATGAACACCGCAATCGCCGGCGCGAAGGATCCGGTGCTGATGGCCGCGGCGATGCGCAAGGCGGTCGAAGCCGGGCGCGATGCATTTCGCGCCGGTCGCATCCCGCGCAAACGCTACGCTTCCGCATCGAGTCCGATCGATGGAACCATTGCCTGACTCCGCGGGCGCCGCCGCGCTCGCGACCACCCGCCACATCCGCAGCTTCGTGCTGCGTCAGGGCCGATTCACGCCCGCGCAGCAACGCGCATTCGATGCGCACTGGCAACGCTATGGTCTCGATCCGCAGGCGCGGCTCGATGCCGCCGCCGTGTTTGGCCGGCGCGCGCCATTGGTGCTGGAAATCGGCTTCGGCAACGGCGAGCAGCTGCTGTGGTCGGCACAGCGCGAAGCGGACAAGGATTTCATCGGCGTGGAAGTGCACCGTCCGGGCGTCGGCCGCCTGCTCAACGCGCTGGCAGGCGCCAATGTGTACAATGTGCGTTTGTATAATTCCGACACTGTCGGCGTGCTGGACGCGGCGATCGCACGCGCGGCTCTGAGCGAGGTGCGCATCTACTTCCCCGATCCGTGGCCGAAGAAACGCCAGAACAAGCGCCGCCTGATCCAGCCGGAATTCGTGGCAAGACTGGCAACGCGCGTGGCTGCCGGCGGACGCTTGCATCTGGCAACCGACTGGGCGGACTATGCGGCGCAGATGCACGAGGTCCTGGACAACGCGAGCGGCTGGCGCAACCTCGGCGGCGCGGATGGTTCCGTCGCGCAGCCACCATGGCGCACGCAGACGCATTTCGAGAAACGCGGACGCAAGCTCGGTCACGGCGTCTGGGACCTGCTCTATGAACGCTGTTGACTCTCAGCGCTGACGCCGCCGAACAACAACAAGCCCCGATGAACGGCCTGACATGAACACTGGACTCGTCCTCAGCCACGACATGATGCTCGTGCTTGGTCTGGTCGCGTTCACGGTGTTGATGCTGGTGCTCGAATGGATCCGTGCCGACCTGGTCGCACTGCTGGTCATCGTCGTCATCGGCATCACGCGCCTGATTCCAGTCGAGCGCCTGTTCGATGGCTTTGCCGGCAACGCGGTGATCTCCCTGCTCGCGATCATGATCATGGGCGCGGGACTGGACCGCACCGGCGTGCTGAACAAGGCTGCGTCGTTCATCCTGCGCCTGGCCGGCGGCATAGAGTCGCGCCTGGGATTGCTCATCAATTCCATGGCTGGCGCGCTGTCGTCGATCATCCAGAGCCAGGCATTGGCGACGTTGTTCCTGCCCGTGGCCAGCCGCGTCAGCGCACGCACCGGCGTACCGATTTCGCGCCTGCTGCTGCCGATGGCGTGCTGCATCCTGGCCGGCACCAACATGACGATGATCAGCAATTCGCCGCTGATCCTGCTCAACGACCTGATTGCCAGCGCGAACCGCAACCTGCCACCGGGCGCGCAGACGATCGAACCGTTTTCGCTGTTCGCGATCGCCCCGGTCGGATTGCCGCTGCTGATCGTGGGCCTGGCCTACTTCGCGCTGTTCACGCGCAAGTTGCTGCCGGGCGACGAGGAATCGCAGGGCGTCACGCCCGGCCGCACCGAAACCTATTTTGCCGAAACCTATGGCATCGACGGCGAAGTGTTCGAACTCACCGTCACCGCCGAAAGCCCGCTGGTCGGCATGAGCATCGCCGAAACCGAGGCGTTGCGTGGCGCACCGCTGATGCTGGCGATCAAGAATGGCGATGAAACGCGTCTGGCGCCGCCCGCGGACACCATGATCTGGGTCGGCACCGTGCTCGGCGCGCTCGGCAAGCGCGAGGCGGTGAACGAGTTCGCCAACCTGAATCTTTTGCGCGTGCAGTCGCGCCTGCGCGTGTTCCGCGACATGTTCAACCCGAACCGTGCCGGCATCGCCGAAGCGGTGGTGCCGCCGACCTCGCGCTTCATCAAGCAGGAGGTCGGCGAGTTGCGCCTGCGCAAACGTTTCGGCATCAGCGTGCTGGCCGTGTACCGCGGCGAGGAAGTGTTCCGCGAAGACGTGCGCAAGACCGCACTGCGCGCCGGCGATACCCTGGTGCTGCACGGGTTCTGGCGCGATCTGGCGATGGCGTCGGAAGAGCGCGACATCGCCGTCATCACCGATTATCCGAAAGAAGACCACCGCCCGGCCAAGATCTGGCACGCGGTCGCATTTTTTGCGCTGGCCATGGGCCTGGGCCTGTTCACCGACATCAAATTGTCGGTGGCGATGATGACCGGCGCGGTCGGCATGCTGCTCGCGGGCGTGCTCAACATGGACGAGGCATACCGCGCGATCAACTGGAAAACCATCTTCATCATGGCCTGCCTGATCCCGCTCGGCTGGGCGATGGATTCCACCGGCGCGGCGGCATGGCTGGCGCAGGAACTGATGCGCTACGCCGGCCACCTGCCGATCTGGGCGCTGGAAGCCTGCGTGGCGATCATCACCTTGCTGTTCGCGCAGGTGATTTCGCATGTCGGCGCCGCGGTGATGATGGTGCCGACCGCGATCAACATCGCACTGGCCGCTGGTGGCAATCCCGCCGCGTTCGCCATTGTGGTAGCGATATCCACGTCGAACACGTTCATCATTCCCGGCGCGAGCCCGACCATCCTGATCGTCGCCGGACCCGGCGGTTACACCAGTCGCGATTTCGTGCGCGTCGGCCTGCCGCTGACCATCCTGATGCTGGTGGTGATGCTGGTCGCCGTGAATCTGGTGTTCCGCTGACGCGGTACGCCACCGCTTCTGAGTTGCGCTAGAATCGGCGCAGGAATCCGCTCCGCACGGATGCGCAACGCATCAATCGGAGGTTCGCCATGATCCGTCTCGCCGTGATTCTGGTTCTTTGCGTTCCCGCCGTCGCTACGGCAAACACATGCAGCGTATCCGGCACTGCCTATGGCTACCACGGTCAGCCATTGCGCGCAGCCGTGGTGCGCCTGACCGACACGCAAAACCAAAACGCCGCATTTTTTGTCACCGACGCCAGCGCCGGCTTCGCCTTTGCCGATCTCGCGCCCGGTACGCGCTATCGCGTCGACCTGCTCAGTGCGCCGACCGCCGTCACCGGCTCGCGCCTGTCGACGCGGTCGATCGTCGGCATGTCGCCCGCGTTCACCTGCATGGCAGGAAGCACGGCTCGCACCGACGTCCGCGCACTGGTCTATTGAAAGGATTCAGGGCAGGCAAACTTTCCCATCGATGATTTCCACACGCACCGAACGCAAACCGCTGCCGCGGCATGGGCCACCGTAACAGTGCCCGGATTCCAGGCCGAACACCGCGCCATGTGCGGCGCAAATGAGCATGCTGTTGTCGATCAGGAATTTCCCCGGCGCATAATCCAGGCGGCGGGCGGCGTGCGGGCACTCGTTGTGAAATGCGGATACGCTTTCGCCGCTTCGCGTGAGGATCAAATCGAAGCCACCCGTACTCGAGTCCACATGTACCGCGATGGCGCCTCCGTCCGGGATGTCGTCGATGCCGGCTAACGATTTTCTAACGTCCATTGGCGTATCTAGCCCTTCCACGACCCGCATTCGCGGTCATCATTCTGCCACAGGAAGCGACATGGCCATTTTTCACTGGCAATGGATCCAACGCCCACAGCATCCCGCCCTGCGTTTGTTGCTGGGTGTGCTTGCCATCGTGTTCGTGGCCGGCATCGTCGTGCTCGGATTCTTTGCCCTGCTTGCGTTCGCGTTCATTGGCACGGTCGTCGCCATCGTGCGCGCGCTGACGCGTACGCATGCGCCAGCCAACACGGCCTCGCGGGTTAGCGATCCTCGCGTGATCGAAGGCGAATTTGTGGTCGTGCGCAACGATCCGGCCGCCCTGAAACACTGAAACCGGCGACGGCCCTGTCCGGCATGTGACCAGTGGCGCTGTCGCACGGCGCCGTGAGCGGTTACAGTGCGCAACCGATTTTCGATGTGCCTCGATGAACAATGCCGCACCCGGCGATTCCGCACTGTCCTCGCCGCGCGTCCTCGTGCCGCTGGCGCTGATCGGCGTATACCTGATCTGGGGTTCGACCTACCTTGCCATCCGCATCGGCGTCGCCGACTATCCGCCGTTCCTGATGGCGGCGATCCGCTTTCCGATCGCTGGCGGCTTGATGTACGCGTTTTTGCGCTGGCGCGGCATGCCCGCGCCAACGCGCCAGCAATGGTTCAACTGCCTGATCACCTCGGTATTCCTGCTTGGTCTCGGCAACGGCCTGGTGTGCTACGCCGAACAGACCGTGCCATCCGGAATCGCGGCCGTCGCGGTCGCCAGCGTCGGCCTATTCATGGCGATTTTCGCGGGACTCTACGGCCAGTGGCCAACCCGGCTCGAATGGCTCGGACTCATCATCGGCTTTGCCGGTGTCGTGGTGCTCAATCTCGGCAACGGCCTGCGTGCCTCGCCGCTTGGCGCCGCGGCGCTGGTATTGGCAGCTGCCGGCTGGGCCTTCGGTTCCATCTGGAGCCGACGTCGCGACATGCCCGCGCCGGCGATGGGCGCCGCCGCGCAGATGATCTGCGGCGGCATTCCGCTGGGTTTGATGGCGCTGGTGGCCGGCGAGCGTTTCACGCATGTGCCGTCTGCGCATGCCACGCTCGCGCTCGCTTACCTGATCGTCGCCGGTTCCATCGTCGGATTCACCGCGTACATCTACCTGCTGCACAACGTGCGCCCGGCGCTGGCGACGAGCTATGCCTACGTCAATCCGCCGGTGGCCGTACTCGTCGGCGTCGCGCTCGGCGGCGAGGCGGTGCACGCGCTGGATATCGTCGGCACCGCCATCATTCTCGCTGGCGTGGTCGCGATCACGCTGGCGAAAGCCAAGCCGCGTTGATCACTGCTCGCGTAACGCCACCGTCACCGGCAAGCGCGCGGCGCGCAACGCCGGATACAGGCCACCGACGAATCCGATCGCCAGCGCCCACTTGCTGCCCGTCCACAACACCGATGGCGCCACGTTGAACTGGAACATCAATTGTCCCGTGCTGCCCATGCTCAGGGTTGACGCCGAATAGCCATTGAATACGAGCCACGCAATCAGGCCGCCAAGCACGCCGCCGGCCAGCGCCAGCAACATCGTCTCCAGCATCACCGCGACCACGACCGGCAGGCCACGGAATCCGATCGCGCGCAAGGTGGCGATCTCGCGCGCGCGCACGGCGACTGCGGCGAACATGGTGTTGAGCGCGCCGAAGATCGCGCCGATCGCCATGATCACGCCGACCACGATGCCGATGATGCGGATGGCTTTCGAGGTGCCTTCGGATTGTTTGCTGAAATAGTGCTGCGAGGTGTCGACATCCACCTGCAGGCGCGGGTCGGTCGTGAGTGAGCTCTTGAACGCATCGAACGCGGAAGCGCTGGTCAGTCTGGCGAACACGCTGGTCACGCTGGCGCCACGACGATAGGTATCGCCGACCACTTTTGCATCCGCCCAGATTTCCGAATCCAGCGCATCGCCGCTCTCGAAGATGCCGGCGACAGTCCAGACCCGGCTGCCGATCCTGATCTGCGCGCCGGGTTCGAGTCCGGCGAAATGCGCCTGCGCGCCCTTGCCGGCGACCAGTTCGTACTTGCCCGGCTCGAACTTGCGCCCGGCGATGATCTTCGCGTTCGTGCGCAGTTTCCACGCTTCGTCACCGATGCCGCGCAGCTGCACGCTGCCCATGTCGTCGTCGTCCTTGGCGCCACGCACCAGCAGGTTGGCCGCGACCACGAGTTCGGGCGACACGATCGGCTTGCCGGCATCGTCCTTGGCCACGCCCGGCGCCTGTTCAATGACGACGACGCTGTCGTGCGACAGCACCGAGGAGACCTCCGACGCAGACGCGCCGCGCAGCACGATCGCGGTGTCTTCGCTGCCCGTACGCTTGAGCGTATCGGCGTAACCTTGCGCCATCGCCAGCATGGCGACCAGCACGCCGACCACGCCGGCGATGCCGACCACGATGACGGCCGCCGAACCGGCGCGTTGCGCGAGCGTGGCAATGCCGATCGCGGCGACCGATGCCGCCTGCTGGCCGCGCCGGCTCAGCGCCATCCAGAGCCCGAGCAGCACGACGATCGCAACCAGCCCCGGCCACGGCAACACGAGGAACACGGCAATGCCTGCGAAAACGACGATCAGGGTAAGCAATCCTTTCAGGAATTTCATTAGCTGTTCTCCTCAGCGTCCGGCCAGCGCGTCGACGATGTTCAACCGCATCGCGCGCATTGCCGGCAGCGCGCCGACGACGAATCCGATGGCCAGCGCGAGCGCGATGCCGAGCACCCAGCTGCCGACGCCGACGCTCGGCAAGTGCAGCATGCCGCCGCTCCCGGAGCTGATGGCTGGCGCGAGAATGCTGACCAGCCCCAATCCGATCACGCCGCCCAGCACCAGCAGCAGGACCGATTCGGCCAGCACCATGCCGAGCACGCTCGTGTTGGAGAATCCGATCGTCTTGAGCACGGCCAGTTCCGAGGTGCGCTCGCGCACCGCCTGCATCATGGTGTTGCCGGTGAGCAGCAGCAGGGTGAAGAACACCGCGCCCATGATCGAGGTGACGATCAGGCCGATGTTCATCATCTGCTTGACCCAATTTGCACTGGCCGCCTGCTCGGTCTGGGTCTTGGTTTCGTGATCGGAATTCGCCGACAGCGCGTCGATCGCCTTGGCCACGCGGTCGGACTGGTTCACATCGGTCACATGCGAGATGTACCAGCCCACCTGGCCGCGGTTGTAGGGCGTGGTTTCGTCAAAATTTTTCCAGTGCATCAGCACGATGGCGTCGAAGAAGCCGTTCTGGTTCGGATCCTTGGAATGCAGGATGCCGTCGATGGTGAAATTCCAGTTCTTGCTGCCTTCCTTGTTCGGGAAGATCTGCGACATCAACGGCAACTTGTCGCCGACTTTCCAGTTGTAGCGCTTGGCCAGCACCGAGCCGACCACGACACCGTTGAGGTCGGTATCCCAGGTCTTGCGTTGCGCCGCATCGAGCACGAACTCCGGGTACATGTCGATGTAGTTCGGGCTCACCGCAAACGTGAATATCTGATTGTGCGCATCCTGGTAGGCGCCGCCGAACCAATTCGCGTAGGCAACCGCACTCACGCCCGGCACGCGCTCGATCTGCGCGCCGAGACTGAACGGCAAAGTTTCGATGAAGGACAGGCGCGCGCCGGTCTGCAGGCGCTCGGCGCCATTCGCGCTCTGGCCGGCCTGCTCGAACGAAACCCGAACGGCATCGAGCAATCCGAACAGCAGGAACGCGGCGATGATCGAGACCAGGGTCAGGATCGTGCGCGTCTTGCGCCGGAACAGCGCGGCCCAGATCAGATGGAAATATTTCATGACAATGCTCCCTCAGGCATGCGCGGCTTGTTCAACGAGCGTGCCCTTGTCCAGATGCAGGGTCTGGCGCGCATGTTCGGCGGCCTTGGGGTCATGCGTGACCATGACGATGGTCTTGCCGTGTTCGCGATTGAGCGTCTGCAGCAATTTGAGGACATCTTCTGCGGACTGGCGATCGAGGTCGCCGGTCGGCTCGTCGCACACCAGCAATGAAGGATCGGACACGATCGCGCGCGCGATCGCCACGCGTTGCTGCTGGCCACCCGAAAGCTCGGTCGGTTTGTGCGTGGCGCGATCGGCAAGACCGACCAGTTGCAGGGCGACGCTCGCGTTCTTCTTGCGCTGCGCCGCCGACAGCTTGGTCAACAGCAGCGGCAGTTCCACGTTCTTCTGCGCGCTGAGCATCGGCAACAGGTTGTAGAACTGGAACACGAAACCGACATTCGCCGCGCGCCATTTCGCGAGCGCGCCCTGACCGAGCTGGTCGATGCGCGCGCCGCCCACGGCAATGCTGCCGTCGCTGGGCGAATCCAGCCCGCCGATCAGGTTCAGCAACGTGGTCTTGCCCGAACCCGACGGACCCATCAAGGCGAGGAAATCGCCCTGCGCGATGTCGAGGTCGATGTGGTGCAGCACTTCGACCTTCTGCTTGCCGCGCTCGTAGACTTTGCTGACATTGCGGATTTCGACCAGATTGCCCATCGTTCGATCCTCGTTCGTATTGGTTATTTCGCGGCCGTTTCGGCCGTCACTTTCGCGCCATTGCCCAAATCGGCCGGCGGCTGTTTCACCACTTGCGTGCCCGCCACGATGCCTTCGACCAGGCGCAGGTCGCTGAAGGTTTGTCCGGGACTCACCACACGCGCATGCGCGCGGCCACCGTCGATCGTGAACACCACGGATTTGCCATCGCGCTGCACGATGCTCGTCGCCGGCACCAGCACGCCCTTGAGTTGCACGGCCGCGCCGTTCTTCTTCGCTTCCTCCAGAAACGACACGCGCGCGCCCATGTCGGGGAGCACGCGCGCATCCTTCTGGTCGAGCGCGATGCGCACCTTGACCGTCGCCTTGCCGCGATCGGCGGTCGGGATAACCGCGATCACGTGCGCCGGAATCGTCCAGTCGGGATAGGCGTCGAGAACGGCCTGCGCCTTCTGGTTCGCCTGCACGCGGTTGATGTAGGACTCGTTCACGTCGACGTCCACTTCCAGCGAGTCCATGTCGACGATGGTGCCGACGCCGGTGCGGGTGAAACCGCCGCCGGCGGAGAACGGCGAGACGATTTCGCCGACCTGCGCGTTCTTGGCTATGACGACGCCCGCGAACGGCGCGCGCACGGTGCAGTAGTCGAGTTGCACCTGGGCGGCCTTCACGCCGGCCTGGGCCAGATCGATCTGCCTGCGCTGCGCGTCGAGCTGCGCGGTGAGCGTGGCCACCTGCGTCTGCGCGTCTTCCAGCGACTGCTGCGACACCAGATGGCGGCCGACAAGATCCTGCGCGCGCTTGAGATCGCGCTGTGCCTGCGCCAACTGCGCCTGAAATTGGGCCAACGTCGCCAGCGCGGCGCTCGCCTGCGCCTGCGCCTGGGCCAGCGTGGCTTTCTGCGCGGTGTCATCCAGATGCGCAAGCACCTGATCCTTGTCGACGTGCTCGCCTTCCTCGATCAGCACTTGCGTCAGGGTACCGGTGATCTGCGTCGAAACGGTCGCCTCGCGCCGCGCGGTGACGTAACCGGTCGCCTGCAAGACTGCGGTATCACCGCCGCTGGTCGATGGCGCGGTCGCCGTCGCCGCCTGCACATCGAACGTCTTGCCGCCGAAGAAAAACCAGACGCCACCGCCAATCAGCGCGAGCGCCAGCACGAACGCGCCCGCGATCCACGGCCAGCGCGAGCCGCCGCCGGCATCCTCGCGATGGCGCGAATCGATGCGCAATTCCTTCAACAAATCGGATTGATCCATGATGCCCATGTGCGTCAAAAAGCCGGCCTTCAAGTGTGCCATAGAGTCGCAGCCCGTGCCGCAATGCAACAGAGCCGGAGGTCACGAATCAGGGGTGACAACTGTCAGAGCCGCAAGAATTTGCGCAGTACCGCCGAAACCAGCATGCTTGCGCCCGCTGCGCAGTCGGGGAGATCGTCGTGAAGTTCATCAGCGTGCTGTTTTTCGTAATCGGACTGGGACTGCTCACTGGCGCCGGTTTCATTTGGCGTAGCAAGGCCAATTTCGCCATGCACGCGGTGCGTGCGGATGGTGTGGTCATCGATTTGCACTATCGCAGTGGCTCCAATGGCGACAGCGGCACCTATGTGCCCGAGGTGGAATTCACCACGCCCAACGGCAGCATGGTGCACATCACCGGTTCGACCGGCTCCAATCCCGCAGCCTACACTCGCGGCGAAAAGGTCGATTTGCTTTACGCGCCGGGAAACCCGGAAGGCGCGCACATCGACAGCTTTTCCGAGAACTGGCTGGGCGTGCTGATACTGGGCGGTATGGGCCTGATTTTCGGTTTGATCGGCGGCGGCATGATTTACAGCGGCCTGCGCACGCGCCGGGTCAACAAATGGCTGGCCACAAACGGCCTGCGCGTGCAGGCAAAGCTCGAAAACGTGCTGTACGACACCAGTCTCAAGGTCAATGGCCGCAGTCCATGGCGGCTGATTTGCCAGTGGCAGCATCCGGTAACGCAAAAGGTTTACCTGTTCAAGAGTGCGAACATCTGGTTCGATCCCACCTCGTTCGTCAAGCGCGAAACGCTCGACGTGCTGGTGGACATGGACAACCCCAGGCGCTATCACGTCGACACTTCCTTCCTGCCCCAGGCCGGTTGACGAAAGTCCAGATTGCTGCCCGTCGCTGCGGGGTCTCGCAGATCATGTCTTTTGGCACGTGTCGCCGGAACTGGGACGTGGTGTGCTTATCAGTTGGTTTTTCTGCCCCATCGACGAGCTTCCTCTTGCCATCCTTCATGCGTTCATTACTCGGCGCGAGCCTCGCGCTGGCCTGTGCATCCGTATTCGCCGCCACGACCGACCAGCCGCCGCTGGAAACCCTGCCACGCTGGGCCGTGCCCGAATCCTACGCGCTCGACCTGCGCATCGATCCGGCGCAAAAAGACTTCAGCGGCAAGGTCGCGATCAAGCTGCAGCTCAAGCAGCCATCCGACCACGTCTGGCTGCACGGCAAGGACCTGAAGGTCGAGAAGGTCACGGTCGTCGATGCCAAGGGCAAGGCGCATCCGGCCAAATACGTCGACGCCGCGCCGCAGGCCGGCGTGGTGCGCGTGGATTTCGGGCGCGAACTTGGCGCGCAGGAATTGACCCTGAACTTCGTCTACACGGCACCCTACAACGGTCACCTGGAAGGTCTGTACAAGGTCGAGCACGCCGGCAATCCCTACGTGATGACACAGATGGAGCCGATCAGCGCGCGCTACGCGTTTCCGGGTTTCGACGAGCCGGATTTCAAGGCCCCGTTCGACCTGCGCATCACCCTGCCCGAGCACGACGTTGCCGTTGCCAACACCGCCCAGGTCAAGTCGGCCAAGGCGGACAAGGACTGGAAGACGGTGACGTTCGCCACGACGCAACCGCTGCCGACCTACCTCGTCGCCTACATGGTCGGGCCGTGGGACATCAATCCCGCCGCGGACATTCCTCCGAGCCAGTGGCGCAAGCAGCCGCTGCCGCTGCGCGGCATCGCCGCCGCGGGGCAGGCGCACCGCATGGCGCACGTCCTCGTCGAGACGCCGGTGATCATCCGCACGCTGGAGGATTACTACGGCTTCGGCTATCCGTTCGACAAGCTCGATCTCGCGGCGGTGCCCGATTTCAGCGCCGGCGCGATGGAAAACGCGGGCCTGGTCACGTTCCGCGACTGGCTGCTGCTGCTCGATCCGGATTCCGCCCAGCGCTACGTGCAAGGCTCCTTCGACGTCACCGCGCACGAACTCGCGCACCAGTGGACCGGCGACACCGTCACCATGACCTGGTGGAACGACCTGTGGTTGAACGAGGCCTTTGCCACCTGGATGCAGCAAAAGGTCACCGAAAAGGTGCATCCGGAGTACCGCGCCGACCTGCAACGCGTCGACGGCGCGCAGCGCGCGATGGCGAACGACTCCCTGGTGAGCGCGCGCAAGATCCGCCAGCCGATCACCGGCAACGGCGACATCCAGACGGCGTTCGACAGCATCACCTACCGCAAGGGCGCCGCCGTGCTGGGCATGTTCGAGGCCTTCGTCGGCGAAGACACGTTCCGCGACGGCATGCGCGCCTACATCAAGGATCATCGCTTCGGCAACGCGAGCGCGGACGACCTGATCGACGCCATCGCCAAGGCCGCCGACAAGGGCGTGAAATTCAAGCAGGCGTTCGGCAGCTTCCTCGACCAGTCCGGCGTGCCCATGGTGACGACGCAGCTCGATTGCAGCGGCAAGCAGCCGGTGCTGGAACTGGCGCAAAGCCGCTATCTGCCGCTCGGCTCCACCGGCAGCACGCAACGCACCTGGGGCGTGCCGATGTGCGTGCGCACGCCGGCCGGCACGCGTTGCGAACTGTTCGACAGCGCGACCGGCGGCATGACGCTGCCCGACACGACGTGCCCGGCGTGGTACATGCCCAACGCCGGTGCGCGCGGCTACTACCGCTTCAGCATGGCTGCGCAGGACCTGACCAGGCTCAACGGCGCGCTCGACCAGCTCACCGACACCGAGAAGCTGGCCTATGCCGAGGCCATCGACGCCGCCTTGTGCCGCGGCGACATCGACGCGCACGACGTGCTCACGGCCGTCCGCGAGCTGGCACCGTCCAGGACCACGCAGGTGGCACTGGCGCCGCTGTCCACGTTCGAATGGATCTGGCACCACGAAGCCAGGACCGACGTGCAGAAGGCACGCCTGCGCGACGTAGCAAAAGCCGCCTATCTGCCGCGCCTGCAGGCGCTCGGCTATGCGCGCAAGGCCGGTGAACCGGTGGAAGACACGCAGATGCGCAGCTCGTTGGCCAGCACGCTCGGCTGGACGTTGAAACTGCCCGAAGTACGCGCCGCACTGCTCGAACAAGGCGATGCCGTGCTGAAGAAGACCGCCGACGGCAAGCTCGATTTCGCCGCGGCGAATCCGGACATCATCGGCTCGGCACTGGCGGTGGCGGTTTCCGAGCGCGGCAAGCCGGCCGTAGACGAACTCATCGCGGCGTTGCCGGCGACCAGCGATCCGGCGTATCGCAACGCCATTCTCGGCGGTCTCGGCGGCGCGCCCGCCGACCAGGCCGACCGCGTGCGCGACTTCGCCATCGGCAAGGACGTCAAGGTCGGCGAGATGGCGCGCCTGTTCTACACCAACCGCGACACCGCCGAAGGCCGCACCGCGATGTGGAATTGGTTCGTGAAACACTACGATCAAGTCCTCGTGCGCATCGGCACCTTCGCCAGCGGTTACCTGCCAGGCCTGGCCGGCGGAGGCGGATGTTCACGGGCCGAAGCCGAGCGCATGACACAATTTTTCACGCCGCGGCTGAAAGAATTGTCCGGCGCCGACCGCGGTCTCGCGCAAAGCACCGAACCCACGCTGCTGTGCGCGGCGTGGCGCGCGAGACAGGACCCCGGGGCCATCATGAAATGACGTGACCGCCATGACGCAACCGATCGTTTCGTTTTCCGTCGCTGCCGCGAGCGCCGCCATCGCCGGCAGCGCCACGCGCTTTCCGGTGCGGCGCATCTTCTGCATCGGCCGCAACTACGCCGAGCACGCCGCGGAGATGGGCGCGAGCGTGGACCGCGGCAATCCGGTGTTCTTCTGCAAGCCGGCCGACGCGCTTGTCGCCGATGGCGCGGACATCCCGTACCCCTCCGCCACCCGGGAACTGCATCACGAAGTGGAAATGGTCATCGCGCTACATTCCGGTGGGGTGTACATTACCGAAGCGGACGCGCTAACCCATGTGTTCGGTTACGCGGTCGGACTGGATCTGACTCGCCGCGACTTGCAGGCCATCGCCAAGGCGAAGGGAATGCCATGGGACACGGCCAAGGCCTTCGACCATTCCGCACCGCTATCTGCAATCCGTACCGCAAGCGAGATCGGCCATCCGCAAAGCGCGGCGCTTACGCTCGAAATCAATGGTGCGATGCGCCAGCAAGCCGACATCGCACAGATGATCTTCAGCGTGCCGGAAATCCTCGCGCGCCTGTCGCGCCTGTTCGAACTCAAGGCCGGCGACCTGGTCTTCACCGGCACACCTGCCGGGGTCGGCCCGCTGATGCGCGGCGATGCCGTACAGGCGCGCCTTGCCGGGGTGGCGGAGCTGCGCTGCCGCATCGCCTGAAACCGCGGCGCGTCACGCTTTTTGCCAATAATTGCGCTAGATTCGACGCGTCGCGATGGGGAGCGGCACTCGAATTGTCCAATCCAGGAGCAGGCGCATGAGTTTCTTCAGCGAGTTCAAGACCTTCGCGATGAAGGGCAACGTGGTCGACATGGCCACGGGTATCGTGATCGGCGCGGCGTTCGGCAAGATCGTCTCGTCGCTGGTCGACAACGTGATCATGCCGCCGATCGGCGTGCTCATCGGCGGCATCGACTTCTCCAGCCTCGCGGTCAACATCGGCAACCCGGTGGTCGACGCCAAGGGCGTGGTCACCGGCGGGGCGATCATCAAGTACGGCGTTTTCCTCAACACCATCATCCAGTTCATCATCATCGCGTTCGCGATTTTCATGGTGATCAAGCTGATGAACCGCATGGTCAAGAAACAGGAAGCGGCACCGGCGGCGCCACCAGCTCAGGAAGTACTGCTGACCGAAATCCGCGACCTGCTCAAGCAAAAGACCTGAAATATCTCCTGCGCGCGATCCCCGTGTCAGGATCGCGCGCGACCCATTTACGCGGAACTGAAAAGCCATTTCACTTCGGCACGGGCTCATTGGCCTACCCGAGGACATGGTTCTGGTTTTTTGGCTTGCGGCGTTCGTTTTTTACGCCAATTTGCGTTTACCCCATTCAGGGGGACGGCGTCGTGCCGTCCTGCCGCCTGCTGGGGAGAAAGCCATGTCCGCGCCCATTTACCGTTGGATTGCCCTTGTTGCGCTTGTCGCCGCCATACCCGCAAACGCCACAGTAACGATCAACGTCACGACGGCTGTCGACGAGAAGAACTGCAACAAGAACGGCAGCAGCCCGAATCCAGTCTGTGACGTGTCCGGCGACATGCCGCTGCCGCCCTTGAGCCAGGGCTGTTCGCTGCGCGAGGCAATCGCCAATGTCGATAACGGCAATACCACGGCGTTCCCGGAATGCACCCCGGCACCGGAGACTGGATCGGGCGCCGACAATGTCATCGATCTGGGTGGCAGGACCGTCATCCTCAACAGTGCCGTACCCGATCCAGTAACGGGCATGACCACCTACAACAGCACCATGCCGGACATTTTCCCGAGCTCCAGCATCGGCAAACTGACGATACAGAACGGTACCGTGCAATGTTTTGTCGATCCTGTCTCCAACGACGGCATACGCATGTTCCACGTCGTCGGAGGCGATTTGACGTTGAAGGACTTTACCGCCAACAAGTGCACGGCGAGTGTACGGGGCATCGTGGTGCAGAACGACTCCGGCAACACTACCCTGACCAATGCCACGATCGGTGACCAACTGGTCAGCGCCAATGGCATCCATTCGACGGACGGCGGCTTCGGCGGCTGCATCGATCACGGCAGCGGCAGCCTCAACATTACCGATTCGACCTTCGGCAACTGCGCCATCGACACGAACGGCCCGAACAAGGGCTACGGCGGCGCGCTGCACATCGGCAATGTGAGCACTCCGGCGAATGCTGCGTTGACCAATGTCGTGTTCACCAGCAATACGGCCGGCGAAAGCGGTGGTGCGATCTATTTGACCGGCACCGATGCGCTGTCGATCGTCAACGGCGCATTCACCAACAACACCGCGAACGGCGATACGTTCAACGCCGGCAGCGCGGAAATCGGCGGCGGCGCGATCTTCGGTTCCAACACCGCCAATGGCGGTCACTCGCTGCCCGACATTCCCAGCCATTTCCTCATCCTGGGTACGGTGTTCACGGCCAACTCGGCGCCCAAGGGCACGGGCGGCGCGATCCTGATCGGCAGCGGCGGCAACCTCAACCTCGGCCAGGCCCTGCCGCCGCCGCCGTGGATCCTGCCGCCCGGTCCCGGGCCAGTTGCGCCCGGCTTGAACATCAGCATTCCCGGTGGCGTGTTCAACAGCCAGTTTTTCAACAACTCGGCCGGCGGCACCTGGAATGGATCGCCCGTCGATACCCGCGCAGGCGCCGGCGGCGCGATCTTCGTGCACGGCAATCTCGACATGCTCGATTCCAGCCTGGTCAACAACACCGGCAGCAATGGCGGCGGCGTCGCGCTTTACGGATCCAGTGCAACGGCCTACTTCGGCAATGTCACGTTCAATGGCAACACGGCCAGCGCGAATGGTGGCGGCATCGCCAACCTGCGCAACAGCGCCGACAATTTCAATCCCACGATGACGCTGGCCAACGACACGCTGTCGGGAAATACCGCAGGCAGCAACGGCGGCGGTGCGCTCTACAACGGCGGTGCGCAAGCCGATGTGGTCGTCGCCAACAGCATTCTGGCCAACAGCAGCGCGGGCGGAAACTGCGCCGGACCCAATGGCATCACCGACCAGACGCACAACCTGCAATTCGGCTCGGGAACCGACTGCGGCGCGGGCATGACCGTGGGCGATCCCATCTTGTCGGGGCCGGCGCCGTTCGGCGGCGTCAACTTCGCGGTTTTCGTCATGCAGCTAAACAATGGCAGCGCCGCTTCCGGCAACGGTGACCCCGCTACGTGCAGTGCATCACCGATCTACAACCTCGATGCCGCGCTCAACACGCGGCCCAGTGGCGCCACGAATTGCGACATCGGCGCGTTCGAGTACGCTGGCCCGGCAACCGCGCCTGACTTGACTGTCGCCAAGTCGCACACCGATCCGTTCATTTCGCCATCAATCGGCGACACCTACACGATCACGGTTAGCAATGGCGGCAATGCAGCCACCAGCGGCACGGTCAGCGTGGTCGACACCTTGCCCGCCGGCTTGAACGCGACCGATATGAGCGGCACTGGCTGGTCCTGCACGTTGGCGACGCTTACCTGCACGCGCAGCGATGCGTTGGCGACGAGTGCGTCGTATCCGTCAATCATTTTGACGGTGGACACCACCAGCGGCCTGGGCAGCAGCGTCAACAATTCCGTCACCGTGTCCGGTGGCGGCGAGACGGATACCAGCAACGACACAGCGACGGACTTGACCAATTTCTCGGCGCCGCCGGACCTGATCGTGACCAAGTCGCACAGCGGCAATTTCAATCCCGGCCAGATTGGCGCTACATACACCATCAGCGTGAGCAATATTGGCGCCGGCGCCAGCAGCGGTACGGTGATGGTGGTTGATACGCTGCCCGCGGGACTTACTGCGACCGCGATCAGTGGATCCGGCTGGAATTGCCAGGCGCCACCGACATTGAGCTGCACGCGTTCCGATGCACTCGCGCCCGCCACGGCGTATCCCACAATCACGCTCACCGTCAATGTCGCCGCGAATCCGCCGGCGCAAGTGATCAATGCCGTGGATGTCTCCGGCGGCAACGACGGCGACACCGGCAACAATCACTACGACGATTCGACCACGCTGCCGGTGAGGTTGCAGTCGTTCAAGGTCGATTGAGCGAGTCAGCGCCGCGGCGGCCTTGCAGCCGCCGCGTGTCGCTGACGCCAATACTCACCGAACAGCACCGCCGCACTGGCGGACACATTGAGGCTTTCCACTGCGCCGCTGCCGGGAATCGTCAGGTGCAGGTCGGCGCGGTCGATCAGCCCGCGGCTCAGGCCTTCGCCTTCCGCACCCAGTGCGAACACCAATCGCAACGGCAGGCGCGATGCGAACAGGGCTTCGCCTTCGCGCGGCACGCATGCGGCGATCGCGAATCCGGCATTGCGCAGCGCGCCGAACGCATCTTCGCCCGGCGCGATGCGCGCCATTGCGACCGCCTCGGCACCGCCTTCAGCCACGCGCAGGGCCGCGCCGGACTCGGCCAGCGCCGCATCGCCGGACAGCAGCACGCCGTCGACGCCGAAGTTCGCGGCACTGCGCAGCACCGCGCCAAAATTGTGCGGATTGCCGACCCCGTCAAGCCACGCGAGCAACGCGTTTTTGTGCGGCACCAGTTTTTGCAACAACGCCGTCAGCGCCATCGGCGTGCGCCGACGCACCTCGAAGCACACGCCTTCGTGGTGCTGGCTGGCGGTCAGCTTGTCCAGATCCGCATTCCCGACCACGCGATAGCCGAGTTTCTTCTGCACGCACCAGGCGAGCACGGTCTTGAGCTGCGCAATGCGCGATTCGAGTAGATAGACCTTGCGTAAGTCGTGCGGACGTTGCGCGAACAGCGCAAGGCAGGCGTTGATGCCGTACACGCGCATCTCGTCGTGGTTGCGGCGCGGCGGTGCGGCGCGTTCGGGGAATTGCTCGCTCATTCGAGGGCCAGCGCAGGATCGACGGGGGCAGTGTGCTTGGGTGGACGCAGCAAAGCCAGCAGGGGCACAGCGACCAGGGTAAGGACCATCATCAACCAGAAATCGTTCAAATAGGCGATTGTCGCCGCCTGCCGCGTGACTTCGCCGTTCAATGCCTCCAGGCTTGCAACCGCCGAGAGTCCGCTCATGTGCGGCAACACGGTCACATCGAACGGCGTGAGGCGCGAAGCGATTTCCGCGTGATTGACCTGCGTGCTGCGCGCGAGCAACGCCATCATTATCGAGATGCCGACGCTGGAACCGATATTGCGGGTCAGGCTGTAGATGCCGGCCGCCTCTGTGCGCGTGGCCATTGGCAACGTCGAATACGCGACCGTGGACACCGGCACGAACACCAGGCCCACGCCGACGCCCTGCACGATGCCGGTGTAGACGATGTCCCACTGCGGCACGTCGGATGTCCACAGCGTCATCTGCCACATCGAATACGCGGTGATCAACATGCCGATGCCGGCGACCAGGCGCGCGTCTGCGCCGCGCGCGAGCAGGCGTCCGACCACGACCATCGCGATCAGGGTACCGATGCCGCGCGGCGCGAGCAGCACGCCCACGGTGACGACCGGGTAGTTCATCAGGGTTTGCAGGTACGGCGGCAGCAGCGCCATCGTCGCGAACAGGACGATGCCGATGATGAAGATGAAGATGTTGCTGGCGAGGAAGTTGCGATCGCGGAACAGGCCCAGGTCCACGAATGGCCGTTCGCTGCTGAGCCAATGCACGAGGTAAAGATAGAACCCGAGCAACGCCAGTGCCGCTTCGATGCGGATTTCCGGCGAATCGAACCAGTCCTTGATCTGGCCGCGATCGAGCAACATCTGCAGCGCGCCGATGCCGATGGCCAGGAAAGCGAAGCCGCGCCAGTCGAAACGCGACGCGTGCGTATCGTCGGCGGGCAGGCTCGCGGCCACGCCGAACAGGCACAGCGCGCCGATCGGCACGTTGATCAGAAACACCCAGTGCCAACTGTAGTTGTCCGTGAGCCAGCCGCCGAGTGGCGGACCGAGGATCGGCCCGACCATCACGCCCATGCCCCACATCGCCATCGCCGCGCCGTGTTTCTCGCGCGGGAAAACGTCGAGCAGCGTCGATTGCGACACCGGCACCAGGGCCGCGCCGAACAGGCCCTGCAACAGGCGGAACACCACCATCTCGTCGATCGTGGTGGCGCTGCCGCACAGGATCGAGGCCACGGTGAAGCCGGCCACGGCAATCAGCAGCAGACGACGGCGGCCGAGTACCGAAGCGAGCCAGCCGCTGGCCGGCGTAGCGATCGCCGCGGCGACGATGTACGAGGTCAACACCCAGGCGATTTCATCCTGGGTCGCCGACAGCGAGCCTTGCATGTTCGGCAGGGCAACGTTGGCGATGGTCGTATCCAGCGCCTGCATCAACGTCGCGAGCATCACCGACACGACCAGCAGGCCGCGGTTTTCGACTTCGCGATGACCCGGCGCGTGACTCATGCGCGCGTCAGTGCGCTGCTGTGGCCGCGCGCGTTTGCGGTTCGGCGCGCGCGCCTTCGATGCGGCCGAGCAGGGAGTTCTGCTTGCCGGTGTCGATCTTGACCACGGCACTCATGCCGGCGCGCAAGGTCGGCCCCGCGCTTTCGTCATCCACCGCAATACGCACGGCAATGCGCTGCACGATCTTGACCCAGTTGCCGGTCGCGTTCTGCGCCGGCAGCACGGAGAACTCCGAGCCGGAAGCGGGACTGATCGAGGCAACGTGCCCCTTCCACGCCTTGCCCGGATAGGTATCGACTTCGATGCTGACCGGCTGGCCGACGCGGACATTGGTCAGGTCGGTTTCCTTGAAATTCGCGTCGATCCACAATCCGCGCGTCGCCACGAGTGGCATCGCGGCCTGCCCCGGCGCGAGAAAATCGCCGGGTTGCAAGTTCTGCCTGCCGATGGTGCCGTCGATCGGCGCGCGCACGGTGGCGTGATCAAGATCCAGTTCCGCAGCAGCCAGTTGTGCCTTGGCGAGCTTGTAGCCGGACAATTCCTGGTCCGGGGTTTCCGGCAGGCCACCCAGCAGGCTCTGCGCCTTGGCCACGCCGGCAACGTTGGAGTCGCGCTTGCCGCGCGCGTCGGCGAGGTTGTTCGCGGCGTCGTCCACGTCCTTCTGCGCGACCAGGCCCTTGCGCCGCAACTCCTGCATGCGTTTGTACTGTGCCTCGTTCACGCGCAGCGCTTCGTCGGCCGAACGCACATTCGCCTGCGCGGAACGAAATCCCGCGCGCGCCGCGTCGAGCAGGCTGCTGATGCCTTCCATCTGCGCCTGCGCGCGGGCCACGACGATCTGCAGCGGTTCCGGATCGATGCGAAACAGCACGTCGCCCTTCTTCACCGCCTGATTCTCGCGCACGTCGACCTCGACCACGCGGCCGGCGACTTGCGGCGCAATGGTGGCGCGGTCAGCCTGCACGTAGGCGTTGTCGGTGGACACATAACGACCGGCGGTGACATACATCCAGGCGCCGACGATGATCACCAGGGCCGGCCCGAGGATCCACAGCACGGTATTGCGGCGCCGGCGCTTTCCCGGCGCAGGCGCCTGCTCGGTGACGGGCGACCCATATTGTTTGTCGGTCATGTTCGATCCTGTTCGATCACGCGCCGAGCTGGTCCAGCGCGTGCAAGTTGTTCTTCATCCGCGTCAGCGTGGACATCATCGCCTTCATTTCGGCAGCGGATACGCCACGTTGCGCCTCGCGCAGCAATTCAGTGGAAATCTGCTCTATGTCGTCGACCACGCCGTGCGCGCGTGGCGTCAAATACAAGCGCCAGGCGCGGCGGTCGGCGGGGTCGGCGCGGCGTTCGACGAAACCGGCCTTTTGCAGGCGGTCGATGACGCGGCCGATCGCGATCGGCTCCATCTCCAATTGTTCCGCCAACTCGTTCTGACGCATGCCCTCGCCGCGATGCAGGCGCTTGAGCGCGCGCCACTGCGCGCGGGTCAGGTTGAAACATACCGCGCGCCGGTCGAAATGCTTGCGCATCAACCGGGTGACGTCGGTGACCAGAACACCGAACGAGGGTTTGTCTGTCGCCTTCATAATAGCCCGGTATATTATGTCCTAGACAATTATTTTTCAAGAGCAACGACAGATAATCCCCGCATCATCGCCATGGCGGCAAAAAAAACGTGGGCGGTATCGAAATCGTCGAAGGCGACATCACGGGTTTGCGCCTGGACGCCATCGTCAATGCGGCGAACGAAACGCTGCTCGGCGGCGGCGGTGTCGACGGCGCCATCCACCGTGCCGCCGGCCCACGCCTCGTCGCCGCCTGCCGCGAGCTGCCGCAGCTGCGTCCCAATGTGCGCTGTCCGACCGGGCAGGCACGCATCACGCCGGGATTTGATTTGCCGGCAAAATTCGTGATTCATACGGTCGGGCCGGTCTGGGCTGGAGGATCGCGCGGCGAGCCTGACCTTTTGGCTTCGTGTTATCGCGAAACACTTCGCCTGGCATTGGAAAACAGCGTGCGCGGCATCGCGTTTCCGGCCATCAGTTGCGGCGTGTACGGCTATCCGCCGGATGCGGCCGCCATGATCGCCGTGCGCGAAGTGTGCGCCTGGCAGGCCACGCTCGCGCCTGCAACGCGCGTGACTTTCTGCTGCTTCGGCGCCGCCGTGGCGGGAATCTACCGGGACATCCTCGATCGCGGCGCTTGACCCGAGTCAATGCGAGCGGCGCGCGTTGCCACCACCATGGCGGCATGCAAAACCTCGCCGAATTCGACCCCGGCCTGATCGCGCGTT
>OEIU01000225.1_pt1 | contig 56943 bp, 52 predicted proteins | sample 1539221 | NCBI WGS metagenome assembly OEIU01 (sample SAMN03792071, study PRJEB22550) | activated sludge metagenome | feature: wastewater treatment plant; material: activated sludge; isolation source: Wastewater treatment plant of a petroleum refinery complex | place: Argentina: Zarate | collected... | reverse complement strand
AAAAAAGTTCGCGACACGCCGAAACCACAACATGTAGGGGAATGACACAGGTGTGATTCCCGTTATATAGTAGGAGACCACGTGGGGGCCGGAATGGTTCCTATTCAGTTTCCGGTTCCAAATACAGACTTAGGAGGTCACCATGGAGAACGACACCGACAGCGTTGGCGGTTACTCAGTTCCCGTCGACCCAATGGATCTTCTGCAGTGCGACAGCTGCCAGTAGGCAGCGCACTGACGTAATCCCCCCAGGCGAAGCCCCGGACCCCCAAGGTAACCGGGGCTTCGCTGTTCCCCCCACAGCCCGTCGATAGGATTGGTGCCGTGCCTGTGAACCCTGACATCGCCGGACGTGAATTCCCCCCGGCCGCGCCATACCTGGTCGGCCGCGAGAAAGTGCGCGAATTCGCCCGCGCCGTGTTCTCCGACAACCCCATCAACCACGATCCGGATGCCGCCATCACCGCCGGCTACACCGATGTTGTGGCACCGCCCACCTTCCCCATCGTCGTGCAGGAACGCACCCTCGCCCAGCTCCTCGCCGAACCGGATGTCGGCATCGACTTCACGCGTGTTGTCCACGGCGACCAGCGGTTCAGCTACACGCGCCCCATCGTCGCAGGGGACGAACTCACGGCAACGCTCACCGTCACGAGCGTCAAATCCCTCGGCGGACACAGCATGATCACCTCCGAGTCGGCCATTGTCGACGCGGCAGGCAAACACGTCGTGACCGCGACATCCACCCTCGTAGTACGGGGTGACGAATGAGCCCCGCAGGCCGTGAGGGGTCCGAAAGTGCCCTTCCTGCACCCCACGAAGGGCCGAATGGGACCCCTCACGGGGATCTGACCGTTGGAGACATCGTCGCAGAGCGCGACTTCCACCTCACGCGCGACTCGCTCGTACGGTATGCGGGCGCCTCAGGCGACTTCAACCCCATCCACTACCGCGACGACGTCGCCACGAGCGTCGGCCTGCCCGGCGTGCTCGCCCACGGCATGCTCACCATGGGTATCGCAGCCCAACCCGTCATCGACTGGCTCGGCGACCCCGGACGTGTCGTCGACTACCAGGTGCGCTTCACCCGCCCGGTTCTCGTCGACGCGGCGGATGGCGCACTCGTGCGCGTGGTTGCCAAGGTCGGCGCCGTCGACGAAGACAGCGTCAGGATCGACCTCACCGTCACATTCGAGGACGAAACCGTGCTCGGCAAAGCCCAGCTGCGCATCCGCCTATGACCGAGACGTCGTCGCAGCCTCTCTCCGAGCTCACGACGCTGCACGTGGGTGGCGCCGCGCGCGAACTGCTCTCGCCGGGCAACACCGCGGATTTGGTCGAGGCGACGCTCGACACCTGGTCGCGCCACGAGCCGTGGTTCGCGCTCGGGGGCGGTTCGAACCTGCTCATTGCCGACGACGGATTCGACGGCACGGTCATCCGGGTGCTCTCGCGCGGCATCGACCAGGTGGATGCGGCGGGGGGCCAGACGATCCTGCGCGTCCTGGCCGGCGAACCCTGGGATGCCGTGGTCGCCCACGCGGTCGAGCACCGTCTGTCCGGCATCGAGGCGCTGTCCGGCATCCCCGGTTCTGCGGGCGCCGCCCCCATGCAGAACATCGGCGCGTACGGCCAGGAACTCTCCGAGGTTCTCGTGTCGGTGGACTTCCTCGACGAGGCGAGCGGGGAGCGCGTCACGCTTCCCGCATCCGCCCTGGAGCTCGGCTACCGCACCTCATCGCTCAAACGGGGGCGCCGCGGCGTCGTGCTGTCCCTCGACCTGCACCTGAGCGAGAGCGAACTGAGCGCCCCGATCGCCTACGACCAGCTCGCGGCGGCGCTCGACGTGCCGGTGGGCGAAAGGGTGCCGCTTGCGGATGTGCGCAGCGCCGTTCTCGGGCTGCGCGCGTCGAAGGGCATGGTGCTGGACCCCGACGACCCCGACTCGGTGAGCGCCGGATCGTTCTTCACGAACCCGATCGTGGCGGAGAATTTCGCGCGCAGCCTGCCGCGGGATGCCCCGCGCTGGATCCTCGACCCGGACGCGCCAGAGTCCGACGTGAAGTTGAGCGCCGCGTGGCTCATCGAACACAGCGGTATCTCCCGCGGCTTCGCCCTGCCCGGATCGCGTGCTGCCGTGAGCTCCAAGCACACGCTTGCGCTCACGAACCGCGGCGGCGCCACCGCGAACGACATCGCCGAACTGGCCCGCTACATTCACCTGCAGGTCATGAACCGGTTCGGCATCCTGCTGCAGCCCGAGCCCCAGTTCGTCGGCCTCACCCTTTAGCCGCCAACCTCCACTGCACTGAGCTCGGCACCGCGGATGTGTCATGGCGGGCGGTTCTGTAGAAAAAGGGTGTGCCGGCTCGGGGTTCGGCGGGCATCCATGGGCGGAGCCGGCACACCCTTTTTCTACAGAACCGGACTCCCCAACAAGAGCCAGCTCAGAGCAGCCCCAACTCCATTGCCCTCGTCACCGCGCGCGTACGGTCATTGACTTCGAGTTTCTCGAACGCGTGCAGCAGGTGCGTCTTCACGGTCGCTTCGGAGAGGAACAGTTCGCTGGCGATCGCCGGATTGCTGCGGCCCTGCGCCACAAGTTTCAGCACCTCGGTTTCGCGGGGGCTGAGGCTCGGCGCGGCGGGCCGCTGCACCCGGTTCACGAGAAGCGCCGCGATGCGCGGTGCGAGCGCAACCTCGCCGCGCGCGACGGAGCGGATGCCGGCGAGCAGCTCTTCCTGTGGCGCCGCCTTCAGCAGGTACCCGCTTGCCCCAGCCTCGATTGCGGTGAGGATGCTGTCGTCGCTCTCGTAGGTGGTGAGCACGAGCACTCGGATGCCGGGCCGCTCGGCGAGGATCCGAGCGGTCGCTTCGTCCCCGTCGATGCCGGGCATGCGCAGGTCCATGAGGACGACATCCGGCTCCAGTTCGAGCGCGAGACGAACCGCCTCGAGGCCGTCGGCGGCTTCACCCACGACGTCCAGGTCATCCGCCGTGCCGAGGAGCGCCACGATTCCCCCGCGCACCACCGGGTGGTCGTCGGCCACGAGGATGCGCGTGCGGCTCATGCCGGCACCACGGCGGGCACCCGCGCGGTCAGGACCGTGCCGTCGTCGCTGGTTTCCACGTCGAGGGAGCCGTCGACGAGGGCGAGCCGCTCCCGCATTCCGGCGAGCCCGAAACCTCCGCTGTTCTGGCCATCCCGGAACCCCACGCCGTCGTCGGCGACACGCAACTCCACGTCGCGGCCGTTCCCCGTTGCCGTGAGCGTCACGGTGTCCGCATTCGCGTGCTTCCGGATGTTCGCGAGTGCCTCCTGCGTGCACCGCAGCAGCACCACTTCGCTTCCGCGGTCGAGCGCGGGGATGTCGCTCGCGGCCACCGAAACCGTCACGCCGGTCTCGCGCTCGAAGCGTTCAGCGAGTCGGTGAAGCGCGGGGACGAATCCGCCCGGCACCTCCACAGCCGCTCCGGATGCGACGAGCGAGCGCGTCTCCACGAGCGTCTCCCGTGTGTTCTCCTCGATCATGGCGAGTGCGGCCTTCGCCGCCTCGCTGTCGCCGGCATCTAGGTCGCGGCGCGCGCCCTGCACGAGCATGACGAGCCCGGTGAGGCTTTGCGCAATCGTGTCGTGCAGTTCCCGGGAAAGACGTTCCCGTTCGCTCGTGACGCCGGCGTCCCTGTGCATCGCCGCGAGCTGACCTTGAGCGGCGCGGAGGTCGTCGATGAGTTCCTGCCGTTCCGCGGCGAGGTCGAAGATGCGGGTGATCCACAATCCGAGGGCGATGCTGAAGCCGAGGGACAGCGCTGCCGTGAATGCCGCCTGCAGCGCCGACTCCGGGGTGAGCCCGAAACTGATCGCGAGCCCGATGCCCACCGACAGTGCCAGGGCGATGTTCGCGAGGATGGCGTCACGCAACTCCCGCGTGATCACCCAGACAAGCGGGAACGCGACGCACTGGATGACCGCCATCGCCGGGTAGAAGCTTGCCGCGACCCCGGCGCTCACGATCATGATGACGAGGAATGCGACGGCGGCCCAGCGGCGCGTCCACGCGAGCCTCCCGATCGTGTACCAGCTGACCGCGAACACGGCGAGCGCCGCAAGCGCGCCCGCGATCCGCACCGGGCTGAGATTCTCGATGAAGAAGAGCATCACGGTGAGCACGACGGTGACGACTCCCACCGCCACATGCCACCACTTCGGGTTCTCCATCAGTCGATTCTCCCTGATTGCGGCTCAGGTGTCTTTGCGGATCCAGCGGAACGTCATCCGGGTGAGCAGGAGCCCCACCACGAACCACACGCCCATGATGATCGCCACCCACGGAAGGTTCCACGTGCCGCCCTGTTCGAGCGTGGCGAAGGATTCGGGCAGGAACACTGCGCGCATGCCCTGCGCCATCCACTTGAGCGGGAACACGCTTGCGAAGTTCTGCAACCACTCCGGCAGCATCGTGAACTGCAGGTACACGCCCGAGATGAACTGCAGCAGCAGCACGATCGGGATGACGACCGCCGTTGCGCTCTTTCCGCTGCGGGGGAGTGCCGACAGGGCGATCCCGAGCACGCAGCTTGTGATCACGCCGAGGAGGAACACCCAGGCGAACAGCAGCCACTTGTTCGGATCGGTGGGCAGCTCGACGTTGAATCCGACGCGCGCGACCAGAAGGATGAGCCCCGCCTGCACAATGGCGCTCAAAAACACCATGCCGATTTTGCCGATGAAGTAGGAGATCACCGGCAGCGGGGATCCGCCGAGGCGCTTGAGCGTGCCGTCGCCCTTCTCGGTGGCAATGTCGACGCCGAGGTTCTGCACGCCGCTCAGGAGCATCCCGGCCGCGATCATTCCGGGCAGGTAGTACGCCGCCCAGGAGATGCCGCCCGTGCCGTCGGGAGCTGCGCCGAGGTTGCCCATGCCGCTGAACGCGACCGCGAAGATCGAGAGCATGAGGATCGGGAACAGGAATGTGAAGAACACGGAGTCGCCCTGGCGGGCGTACACCTTCAGTTCGTAGCCGATGCGGGAGATGCCGAGTCGGATGGCGCGGCCGAGCGTGTCGGTGTGCTGCGCCGGGCCGGTGCCGGTCGTGCCGTTGGTCGTGGTCAGGGTTGTCATGCGAGTGCCGCCTCTGTGGTGAGTGCGTCGGCACGGCTCGCGCCGACGAGGTTCAGGTAGATGTCTTCCAGGCTGGGACGGATGACCTCGAGGCCGTCCGGTTCCCCGCCCAGGTCGGTGCGAAGGTGCGCGACCAGCGCCGCGGGTTCGTGCGTGCGCTGCTCCCGTTTCGTGCCGCCGTCGTTCCAGCGGACGACCGGCACGCGGGCTTCCGCGCCACCAATCTCGCCGATCGTGCCCATGTCGACGATGCGGCCGCCGTTGATGACCGCCGCGCGGTCGGCGAGGTGGGCGGCCTCGTCGAGGTAGTGGGTCGTGAGCAGGATGCTCGTGCCGTCGGCTTTCAGGCCGTCGATGAGGGTCCAGAACTGCCGGCGCGCCTCAGGGTCGAATCCCGTGGTGGGCTCGTCCAGGAACAGCAGCTCGGGGCGCCCGATGATGCCGAGGGCGACATCCACGCGCCGACGCTGACCGCCGGAAAGCTTGCCGATGCGGGTCTTTGCCTTCTCTCGCAGGCCCACGGCGTCAATAACTTCGTTGATATCACGGGGATTCGGGTAGTAACCGGCGAAGTGGGTTAGCTGCTCTTGGACGGTCACGTTTCCGCTCTCACCCGTGCTCTGCAGGACGATGCCGATCCGTGCTTTCCAGTCGATGCCTCCCCGCTGCGGGTCGATGCCGAGCACGCTGGCGTCGCCGCTCGTGCGGTCGCGGTACCCTTCCAGGATTTCGATCGTGGTGGATTTGCCGGCGCCGTTCGGCCCGAGCAGGGCGAACGTTTCGCCGCGGCGGATGTCGAAGGTCACGCCGTCGAGCCCCGTCACGCCGCCATAGTTCTTGCGGAGGTCGGTCACGCTTACGACGTTGTCAGAGTTTGTCATGACCCCATCGTGGTCGCCGCGGGGTGCGCGCGGTAGCGATCATCCGGTGGGATTTCGCATCCACCGACCGGTTGACCCTCGCCGCCATTGCCCGTCGCACATCCCCTGAGTTGCGAGTTTGTGCCCTTCCCTGCGCGCGAAGGGCCGAAACTCGCAACTCACGCGACGCTCAGACGACCACGGAGCACAGTGCGGATGCGCTGCGCCAGTTCGCGCGCGTTGTGAAGGTCGTCGTTGTTGACCTGCATCACGAACCAGCCGTCGGCTTCGAGCCGCGAAATCCGCGCCATGTCCGCGCGGAACTCCTTCGACTCGTCGTGGAAGCGGCTTTGGTACTCGATCACGACCTTCTTCCCGCGGATGACGAGGTCGCCTCGATATCGGTAGCCGCCGGATGTCGTGATCCACTGGTTTGCCGCGACGCCCGGAATGCCCGCGGTCACGACGAGAACGCGAAGGAGCGACTCCCGCCGCGACTCGGATCGGTCATTGAGAAGCGGGAGGGCGGCACGCAATGCGGGCTTGCCGCGGCGGCCAGCGTAACCCGCGACCGCCTCTTCGAGGCGCTCGGCGGTGGTGAACGGGAGCCGATGATGGATCAGAAAGTCTCCCGCGGCGACGAGGTCGGGAACCGACAGGGTCGAGGCAAGGTCGCACCAGGTGCGTTCCGGCGTCGTAACCCGCAGCCCGTGCCACTCACGCACCTCGTCGTCTCTGATGTGGAACTTGTGGCCGATCGTGCCGCGAGCTTTCGGCGCTCGACGAGGCGCCGGGACGGCGACATGCAAAAGCCGTGATTGCTCGTGGCGCTGCGGCAGTGGAACTCGAAGGATCATCGCGGCGGTGATGCCGCAGAAGAACGCACATTCTGTTGCACCCTGCTGGAATGCCCGCGCGAGTTCGTCAATCGTGGTCGCAGGACCGATGGTGCGGATGCCATGAAACGGCTTGTCGAGATCTGTGCCACGCATTCGGTGCTTACCAAGGCCGGCCGCGCGCCCTTGGCGTGTCGTGAAGGATGCGGAAAGCACGCTTATCGGGACGGGAATCCGAGGCATGGCCGAAAGGCTTTCACACGCAGGGGCTCACCCTCCCTAATTACCCACAACACTGCTGAGGGGTCCCAAAGTGCCCTCTAAAGGCGTGCGGAAGGGCACTTTGGGACCCCTCAGGGATGCTCAGCGGGCGGCTGGCTAGCTGAACAGGCGCTGCAGGCGCTGGATGCCCTCGAGCAGCGGCTCGTCGCCGAGCGCGTAGGAGAGCCGCAGGTATCCGCTCGGGCCGAAGGCTTCGCCCGGCACCACCGCGACCTCCGCCTGCTCGAGGATGAGGTCCGCGAGCTCGAGCGACGTGCTCGCCTTCACCCCGCCCCAGTTGCGCCCGAGCAACCCCGTCACATCCGCATACGCGTAAAACGCACCGTGCGGCATGGGCGCGTGAACGCCCTCGATCTTGTTCAGCTCCTCGATGATGACGTTCCGGCGGCGCTCGAACGACTGCCGCATGAGCTCGACGGTTTCCTGCGGGCCGGTGAGCGCCGCGAGCGCCGCCCGCTGCGAAATGTTGGACACGTTGGAGGTGAGGTGCGACTGCATGTTCGCGGCGCCCTTGATGGCATCCGCGGGCCCGACCATCCAGCCGAGCCGCCATCCGGTCATCGCGTAGCTCTTGGCGACCCCGTTCACGAGCAGCGCCTGCTCGGCAAGCTCTGGCACGGCCTCGACGATGGAGACAGCCTTCACGCCGTCGTATACGAGGTTCTGGTAGATCTCGTCGGTCATCACCCAAATGCCGTGCTCGAGCGCCCAGGTGCCGATGGCGGTGGTCTCCTGCGGCGAGTACACCGCACCCGTCGGGTTGGACGGCGACACGAAAATGAGCAGCTTCGTTCTGGGGGTGCGCGCCGCCTCCAGCTGCTCGACCGTCACCTTGTAGCCCTGGTCGGCACCGGCGAACACTTCGACGGGCACCCCTCCGGCGAGCTTGATGACCTCCGGGTAGGTGGTCCAGTACGGCGACGGCAGGATGACCTCGTCCCCGTCGTCGACGACGGTCGCGATCGACTGGTACACGGCCTGCTTTCCACCGTTCGTGACGATGACCCGGGATGCGTCGACCGCGAGGCCGCTGTCCCTGCGGGTTTTCTCCGCGATCGCCTCGCGCAGCTCGGGCAGCCCGGCCGCGGGGGTGTAGCGGTAGTTGCGCGGGTCGAGGACGGCAGCGGATGCGGCATCCACGACGTTCGACGGCGTCACGAAGTCCGGCTCACCCGCCGCGTAGGAAATGATGGGCCGGCCTTCAGCTTTCAGCGCTTTCGCTTTCGCATCGACTTTGAGCGTCGCCGACTCGGCGATGGCGGCAATGCGGTGTGAGATTCGTGCGTGTTCACTGGTCACAGGTTCCAGCGTAAAGCACGAACGCGACCGGGGTCGGGAAACCCCGGTCGCGCCGTCACCGGCGACCTCTCGGCCTAGGGCACGAGCGTTGGGTGGTTTCGCCGATAGCCCTTTCGTGCGAGCCATGCGCCGGTGATCAGGAATCCAAGCAGTGCGGCGATCGCCGAGCCGATGGCGACGCCCGTGTAGGCGAGCGAGCCGGCGGTCACGCTTTCCGCACCCACTTCACCGGCCGGCACGGTGCCCGGGTCTCCCGGGTCGCCGGTGGTTCCGGGTCCGCCGGGCGTGCCGGGCCCGCCGGTGGTTCCCGGCTCGCCGGGAACGCTGCTGACCACTGTGGGGGCGACCGAGGCGGAGGCGAGGCTCAGCGTGGTGAGCCCGCCGGAGCGAGTGGATTTCGCCACCGCCACCCGCATCGCCGTCTCCGTGAACACCGTGTTGGTGGCCACCGACAGTCCGCCGCCGCTCAGTCTCGTCTCCTGCAGGTTGACCCTGATGGAGAGGATGTTCGACAGCAACGCCTGGATGCCGGTCGATCCGAGCAGGCACGAGTTCGCCTGGGCGAGCAACGGGCCGTCGAGGAGGCCGCGAAGCCCCGTAACGATGCCGCCGGCATCGTAGATGCGGTGCTTCACGACCTGGCCGAGCGGCGCCAGGATCCGTTCGGTGCTCAGCGCGAGCGGAACACCGAGCACCTGCGCGCTGGCTGTCGCCGGTGCCGTACCGTTCAGGATCTGCGATACCGTGCCGTGCACGTCAACCGCCGCGGACGTCTTCAGCGCGGGCAGTGCCGTGCTGGTCGGCGTGCAGATGAGGGTGCCGAGCAGTTTGCCGAGCACGTCGCTCAGGATGTTCCCCCGGCTGTCCTGATACTGGCAGGTCTGGCCGAGGATGGGCGCCTGGTCGGTGAGCACGTTCAGGTCCACATCCACGTCCAGCTTCGCGTTTCCGAGTGCGGCGTTGACGCGGGCGAGCACCTGATCGCTGAGCTCCGTGACGTTGCTCGCGATCGTCGACACGATTCTGGCGACATTCGCGCTCGTGAGAACCTCCGAGTTCACCGGCAGATTGTTGAGGTTGTCGCCGATGAGCTTGTTGAGGTCGATGCTCACCCGTCCGGTCGTGATGTTGAAACTCACTCCGGACCCGCCCCATGTGGCCGCGAGCAGTTCGGCAACGGCAGCCTGCAGATTGCGGCTGAGCGTGACCGACACCGTGGCATTTCCCGCGATGCTCAGTGCGGGATTCGCGGCGACCAGCGCGGCGTTGAGTGCTGCCGCGAGTTCGCCGTTCCGTCCGGTGAGAGCGTCGAGCTTCGCGTCCGCATCCCCGACAGCCTTCGTGATGGTTGCCGAGATTCCGGCGAGTGCGGGGCTCGTGAAGGTGAGCGTGAGCCCGTCGATGTAGTAGTCGCCATCGACCGACTGGAGCGTGCCCCGCGCATTCGCGGCGATGGCGCGGACCGCGAGCTTCAGGTCCGCGACCACGGAGCTGTAGGAACTGCCGATCAGCTGGTCGAGCGAGAGCGTCAGGGCGTTGGACGGGTTGGACTCATTCGGTCCGATGGCCCCGCCCTCGCCGACGGAACCGCTGGCGCCGATGGCCAGGCCGGTCTTCTCGGCGCGAGCGTACTGGGAGAGCGCCCCGCCCTGCGTCTGGGTGTCGATCACCGCATCCGGGCTGACCCGGATGGCGCCGACGTCCACGGGCTGGGTTCCCAGCAGGCTGACCCCGAGCGGGTCCACGACCTCCTGCGTGCCCTGCGTTCCGCTGTTCCTGGCCGTGGCCGGTGCGAGGCCGGCGATGGTGTCGAGGCTGATGCCGGCGAGCGAGCCGGAGAGGAACTTGCCCTGGGCCCACGTCGCGTGGGTGGTTGTGGCGCTCGCTGCGGCGGGTGCCGCCACGGCGAGGGCGCCGATGATGCCGATGGTGCCGAGAACGGCGGTCGACCTGGTGATGATGGATTTCCCGACTGAGTTTCCAGTCCGTCGAATTCGTGTAGTGAACACGGCTGGTACCTTCCTTGATCCATGGCGGATCCAGGAAACCTGTCAGGCGACTGATCGCGACAACTCGGGTTATTGGAACGAAGGAAGCCGCCTGTATACAGCTTCCCGGTGTCCTATTGAGTTGAAGGAGCGGATCGGCGAATACGGTTAGGGACCGTGGGTACATTCGTTTCTCTGCCCTCTTACCTGAACAGACTCGTCTACTCCCGGATCATGACGCGGAAACGGGAAAAAATTTTGTGAGCCTTTCGGGGCTTTGCGCGGGGGTTGCCGTGTCGCTTACACTGGGTCGAGGTAGTTGAAATCTGCCATACTTTCGTGCGCCATTTTTTGGCAGAACCCCTGGGCCGCAGTCACGAAATCATGGCGTTTGGCGCTGCTTAGGGCGGTGGCTCAATTGGTAGAGCAGCGGTCTCCAAAACCGCAGGTTGCAGGTTCGAGTCCTGTCCGCCCTGCAGTTGGACACGGGCGAAAACCCGTGCCAGCGCGAGCATGTCCGGTCACCGTGGCCGGCTGCACACCATCCGGAAGGTTGCCAACGTGGCGAGAAGAGTAGTCGACGAGCCCAGTGAGGACATCGTCGCCAATGCCAAGATGGATCGCGCCCTGAAGCGCGGTCCGATTGGCAGGATCCAGCTGTTCCTGCGCCAGGTGATGAACGAGCTCAGGAAGGTCATCACCCCGACCCGCAGGGAGCTCATCAGCTACACCGGCGTCGTGCTGGTGTTCGTGGTGTTCATGATGGCGATCGTTTCGCTGCTTGACCTGCTATTCGGCACCGGAGTCGGTTACATCTTCGGAAACGGCCCGACCAAGTAAGAAGCTTCGCGCGACTGCGCGATCAGATACCTACGGCCTGCCCCAGAGGGCCGGCCCCAAGAAACGGAATGAGAATCAGTGCCTGACAGAGAGTTCGAAGAGCTCGAGGATGTCGACCTCGCGACCGCGGCAGAGCAGTCCTCGGAGGAGGATGAAGCCCAGGAGGGCGACGTTCTGGCCGAAGAGGTCGCCTCCGACACCCCCGCGGAGGAGGGCGCCATGCACCTCGAGGGTGGCGACGTCCCGGTCGATGGCGACATCGAGGCGGGACTGGCGGCCGCGCTGGACGCGGTTCAGGCGTCCTCCGACACTGCTTCCGACTCCGCGGATGCGGCGGACTCGGCGGATGCCGGCGGCAACGACGCCGAAGTCGCTGAGGAGGAAGTCGACCCGTACGCCGAGTTCCGCGCCGAACTGAAGGCGAAGCCGGGCAAGTGGTACGTCATCCACTCGTACGCCGGATTCGAGAAGCGCGTGAAGTCGAACATCGAGAACCGCCGCGTGAGCATGGCCATGGAGGACTTCGTGTTCGAAGTGCAGGTGCCCATGGAGGACGTCGTCGAAATCAAGAACGGCCAGCGCAAGCTCGTGAACCGTGTGCGCATTCCGGGCTACGTTCTCGTGCGCATGGACCTCAACGAGGACAGCTGGTCGGTCGTGCGCCACACGCCGGGTGTGACCGGTTTCGTGGGGAACTCGCACAATCCGACGCCGCTGCGGTTCGAGGAAGCGTTCTCGATGCTGAAGAGCCTCGTGCAGATTGTTGAGGCGCCTGCGAAGGCCGGCGTGAAGGGTGGCAAGTCGACGGCTCGCTCCATTCCGCAGGAAGTCGACTTCGAGGTCGGCGAGACCATCACGATCAAGGAAGGTTCGTTCGCGGGCCTGCCCGGATCCATCAGCGAGATCAAGCCAGAGAGCGGCAAGCTCACCGTGCTCGTCTCGCTCTTCGAACGTGAAACCCCGGTCGAGCTCAGCTTCGACCAGGTCACCAAGCTCTGAGCTGATTGGCGCGTCGCCGCTCCTGCGGCGCGCGTCGTCCGCTCAGCTACACGAGCGCGGTCGCGTCGCAGATCGGCTAGACTCGCTCGGTTACCCACCGCTTTCAGGATTGGCCTGAAGTGCGGGAGAGCATCCGGTTCGGATGTTCGAGAGAAAAGGAAAAACAATGGCACCGAAGAAGAAGGTCGCTGGGCTGATCAAGCTCCAGATCCAGGCCGGCGCCGCGAACCCTGCACCGCCCATCGGGCCGGCGCTGGGCCAGCACGGCGTGAACATCATGGAGTTCTGCAAGGCGTACAACGCGGCGACCGAGTCGCAGCGGGGCAACGTCATCCCGGTAGAGATCACCGTGTACGAGGACCGCTCGTTCACGTTCATCCTGAAGACTCCGCCCGCCGCCGAGCTCATCAAGAAGGCCGCTGGCGTCAAGAAGGGCTCCGGCACGCCGCACCTGGAGAAGGTCGGGAAGCTGTCCAAAGAGTCGCTTCGCCAGATCGCCGAAACGAAAATGGACGATCTGAACGCGAACGACATCGAGGCTGCAGAGAAAATCATCGCGGGCACCGCCCGGTCGATGGGGATCACGGTGGAGGCGTAATCATGGCTACGAAATCCAAGGCATATCGCGCCGCCGTCGACAAGATGGAGGCCGGCAGGTACTACACGCCGCGTGAGGCGATGAGCATCGCCCGCACGACCGGTTCCGCGAAGTTCGACTCCACCGTCGAGGTTGCGCTGAAGCTCGGCGTGGACCCCCGCAAGGCCGACCAGATGGTGCGCGGCACCGTCATCCTGCCGCACGGCACGGGCAAGACCGCCCGCGTCATCGTGTTTGCCACCGGCCCGGCCGCCGAGGCGGCGCTTGCTGCCGGCGCGGATGAGGTGGGCGGGTCCGAGCTGATCGAGAAGGTCGCCGGCGGATACACGAACTTCGACGCAGCTGTCTCGACCCCGGAGCTCATGGGTCAGGTTGGCCGCCTCGGAAAGGTGTTGGGCCCGCGCGGCCTCATGCCGAACCCGAAGACCGGCACGGTCACGCCGGACCCGGCGAAGGCCGTCTCCGACATCAAGGGCGGCAAGATCGAGTTCCGTGTCGACAAGCACTCCAACGTGCACTTCATCGTCGGGAAGGCCTCGTTCACCGAGGACCAGCTCGCCGAGAACGCTGCCGCGGCGCTCGACGAGATCGTTCGCTCGAAGCCGAGTTCGTCGAAGGGGCGTTACGTGCTGAAGGGCACCGTGTCGACCACGTTCGGCCCCGGCATCCCGCTGGACGTCACCGCTCTGTAGCGCTCGCCGTCGCGAACACGATTGGTCGAACCAGTATCGAGTGGGGGCACGCAAGCGGGCCTCCACTCGGTACTTGGTAATCTGTGCGGTAGAACCGACGCGCTGGCGAGTCACGTTCGGTCGTGAGGGCCAAAGGAGGGCAATTGGCAGCCGACACCAGGCGGCGCACGCGGAATGCCACGTCGCAAGTCCCTGCACCGCGCCAGTTGCGGTACCAACATGTCTACGACATGGTTCTTGAGCTCATCGAGGAGCGCGGACTCCGCGAGGGCGACAAGCTGCCGAGCACCGTCGAGCTCGCCGAGCTTGCCGGCGTGAGCGTGATCTCTGTGCGCCGGGCACTCGACGAGCTCTCGCACGGCGGGAAAATCGTTCGGCATCAGGGTGTGGGCACTTTCGTCGCTCCTCAGCGGCTCGTCAGCGAGCCGGCTCACCCCGGCGCTTTGCTCGACACCCTGACACGGGACGGACAGGGCGCGGCATTGTCGACGGAACTTCTCAGCGTTGTCGTCGGACTTCCCAGTTCGAATCACGCGGAGGCTCTCGGAATCGATGCCGGCCAACCCGTGTGGGAGATTACCCGACTTCGGTCGATTGGCGCGGAGCCAAAAGTTCTGGAGCGAGCGGTCCTGCCGCTCAGCCGGATCAACGCGATCGACGAAGAGTACCTGAGGTCTGGCGGGTCACTGTACGGGTACCTTCGCGATCGCTATGGTCTCAGCGACGACTTCGTGGAGCAATCCCTGCAGGTGGATCACCCCAATGCCTGGGAGCGCGAAAAGCTCGGCCTGTCCAGCCAAAGCAGTGTCGTGCGGGTCAGGGGTGTCAGCTCGGATGCCAACGGCGTCGCATTTGACTGCTACCAGCAGAGCTACCCGGCTGACGAATTTGTGTTCTACGTCGCGGGCAGCGGAAGTCCGAGGCTGCTCCAATCAGCGGGGGACGGGCGCTGGTCGGTCAAACCGCTTGGGGACCAGTCGGGCGATTAGCGCGGACTACTCGACGACGTGCCGTGACCTCGGGTCCGGGCTGGGGACGCTCTCGATGAGTTGTCGCGTGTAGTCGGTCCTCGGGGCGTGGATGATCTGCCACGGCTCTCCCGTTTCAACAACTCTTCCCTCGCGCATGACGATGATCCGGTCGGCATACTTCGCCGCCGTCGACAGGTCGTGGGTGATCATCAGGATTCCGACCTGGTGCTCGTGACGCAGGCGATCGAGGAGTTCGAGAATTCCGGTGCGCACGGACACGTCAAGCATGGAAACCGGCTCGTCTGCCAGAAGCAATTTCGGCCTGAGGACGAGGCTTGCCGCGATGGCAACGCGCTGACGCTGGCCGCCGGACAACTCGTGCGGGTATCGCTGGGCATAGTCCTCCGGCGCCAGACCAACATCCCGGAGAGCCGCATTCACCATGTCCATTCGCTCTGCCTGGGAGTTTCCGATTCGGTGGATCAACAACGGTTCCTGCACCGTGTCGGAGACCCGGAAACGCACGTCGAGCGACTCGTAGGGGTCCTGGTAGATCATCTGCACGTCCCGGCGCAGCGCACGCCACTGTCGGGGGGTGAGCGTGGTGACTTCCTGGGCATTGATGGTGATCGAACCCTCGTTCACCGGGAGCATTCCCATGATGTTGTGAAGGGTTGTCGTTTTCCCGCAACCCGACTGGCCGACGAGCGCAACCATTTCACCCTGATCCACGTGAAGGCTCACTCCGTCGACGGCGGCAGTCTGCGTTGCGCCCTTCCGTACCCGCCGGTGCCCGGCGTAGATGGTCCGAACGTCGGTCACCTCGAGCAAGTGGCTGGTTGCCGTTCCGACCTCCTCGCCGCCCTGCCGACTGTCGGCGAGGTTTGGCGTGGCTTCGAACAGGGAACGGGTGTAGGGATGCTGAGGCCGGCGGTAGAGGTCATCGACGACGCCCGCCTCGACGATCTCGCCCTCCAGCATCACGGCCGCTCTCGTGCAGGTTTGCGCCACCACTCCAAGGTCGTGGGTCACCAGAATCAGTGCGAGATTGAGCTCTTCGGAGAGCCTGACGAGGAGTTTCAGGATCTGGTCCTGCACCACCACGTCCAGCGCTGTCGTCGGTTCGTCGGCGAGGAGGACCTTGGGGTTGCACGCGAGAGCCATCGCAATCATCGCGCGTTGTTTCATCCCGCCGGAAAGTTGGTGGGGAAAGCTTTGGGCATCCTGTTCGGCGAGTCCAACCATACCGAGCAGCTGGACGACTCTGGAGGCAGCGGCCGCTCCGCTGGCAATATCGTGGAACTGAAGTGCTTCCTGAATTTGCCAGCCGATCGTTTTCACCGGGTTGAAGGCGCTCATGGCGCCCTGGAACACCATGGCGATGTCCCGCCACCGGTGCGGCTGGATTCCCGACTCGCCGTCCGCGATGATGTTCCTGCCGTCGAGAATCACCTCGCCGGACACGCTCGCGCTCGCGGGCAGGAGGCCCATTGCGGCAAGAATCGTGGTCGTTTTCCCGCATCCGGATTCGCCGACCAGGCCGACGCGTTCGCCCGCCGCTATCGCGAGGTCGATTCCGCGAACCACGTGGCTTTCCGTTGCGTGCTTGCGGTCCCGTGCCGAGTTGAACCAGACGTTGAGGCCTTTGATCTGGAGCGCTGGCATCGCGTCGAGGGTTTCGGCGCCGTCGGGCGCATCCCGGAGCGTTTCTCGATTCATAGCGCGTCCGGTCCTCGACCAACGAGCGGCCGCAATCGCCAGCTCCGTGCGGACAGGTACGAGATTCGCAGCCGCGGATTGAGCGCGTCCTCAATGGATGTTCCCCACAGGTACGCACCGACGATCACGGCCGCAACGCAGAGTCCTGCCGGTACGATTGCCCACCACGCGCCGGCGCTGATCGCATTGCGATCGAACGCATGCTCCATGATGGTCCCCCAGGTGACTGCGGTCGGATCCGAAAGGCCGAGGAACGCCAGCGCGGTTTCGTTGAAGATGGCCACCGTGACGGCGAGAACGGCGTTTGCGATCAGCAGGGGGGCGAGTTGCGGCACTATGTGTCGCCAAATGATCCGCAGGTGCCCGGCGCCAAGCGATTCGACTCGGTGGATGTAGGTGCGCTCGCGGAGCGTCTTGACCTGTGCACGGATGACGCGCGCCGTGCTGGTCCACAGCAGGGCGCCGATGACGATGATGACGTGGCTGAGGCTCGGGCCCCAGACGGCGGCAACGACGATCATGAGCACGATTTGCGGAATGACGATGAAGTAGTCGGTGATTCGCATGAGGACCGTATCGATCCACCCGCCGAAGTATCCGGACAGGATGCCGAAAATGCTGCCGATGATGATGGCCATTCCCGCGGAGGTGAATCCGACGAACATCGATACCTGGCCCCCCTGAATGACCAGACTCAATACGTCGATTCCGCCATCGTCGCAGCCGAGCCAGTGCGCGGGTGAGGGTGGATCGAACACGCCGCAACTGGGCGTGCTGGAACTGTATGGCTGAATCCACTGCGCAAATATCGAGAGGACCAGAAAGAACCCGATGATCCCGAGTCCGATGATTGCTGCGGGACGCGTCAGGGCAGCACCGACGCCGCTCCACGCGCTTCGGCGTCGTGCCGCAGAGGCCTTTCCCGCTTCTGGCCCGGTCATCTAGTGCCTCATCTCGTCAACCTCGGGTCAAGTCGGTAGTAGAGCAGGTCGGCCAGGTAGTTGAGCAGAACCACGGTGACCGTGACGACGAGGAACCCGCCCTGAAGCATAGGGTAGTCACGGCTGAGGACCGCAGAGTAGAGAGCGCGACCGATTCCGGGCCAGGAGAAAATCACCTCGATGAGGATCGCCCCGGTGACGATCGAACCGAGGGTGAGCGCGACTTGCGTCACGATGGGGAGCATCGCGTTTCGCAGCGCATAGGAAGAAATGATTCTGCGCAGGGGAAGACCCTTGGCCCGGGCCGTCAGAATGTAGTCCTCGCCGAGGGTTTCCAGCATTGCCGATCGCACGATGAGGGTGTTTTCGGCATAGAGCGTGAGGATGAGCGTCGTCACCGGGAGGATGAGGTGGCGGAGCACGTCGACGAATTGCTCCCCTGGGCTGAATCCGACAGCGAACGGGTCGCTCATTCCTACCGAGGGGAGATAGCCCGCGAACAGGATGAGAAGCATCATGCCGAGGAATTGGGTGGGGAACGCGTAAAAGAGCACCGCAAGATTTGTCGACACGGTTTCACCGACCGTGCCGCGCCGCACAGCAGAATAGATGCCGGTCGCGATTCCCAGGACGATGGCGATCACAGTTCCCGTTGCCACGAGCGGAAGCGTGTTGCCGAATGCTTCGAGCAGGTTCGCAGACACGGGTTGACGGTTGGCGAAGGACACGCCCAGGTTTCCGTGCAGCAGTTCGCGAAGATACAGAAAGTACTGTTCCCACACCGGCTTGTCCAGGCCGAATTGCGCCTCCAGGGCATGTTTCAACTCGGCGGAGGCATGGGGAACCCGGGCGAGGCTGCTTACTGCCGAACCGGGCAGCACGCGGAACAGGACGAAATTGAAGCTCAGCGCGACGAAGATGGTGACGATCGCAAACACTGACCGTTTCCACACGTAGCCGCCCAAGTGCATGCGCGACCTTCTTCCCGGGGTTGACGATTCAGGTTGAAGTCATCATACTAAGCGCTAGAAGATATTTGGCAAGGCTTGAATGATGGGACAACTTCAGATGAAATTTACACGGCGTCTGGTCGCAATCGTGTCAGCATCCGTTCTGGCAGTTGGGCTCGCGGGGTGCGCGCCCAGCGCCGGGCCCTCGAACGATGTTCTGCGCATCGGAGTGAGTGCGGCAATCGACTCGCTCAATCCGTTCGTCTCAAGCTCCGACTACAGCAGCGTGGTCTATCAGTATGTCTATCCTCATCTGACGGAATATGACAAGGATTTGAAGATCATTCCCGCGTTCGCGACGAGCTGGGATACCTCGGCGGACGGTCTGACCTGGACGTTCCATACGGTCAAGAACGCGAAGTGGTCAGACGGTGCTCCGCTCACGGCCAAGGATGCGGCGTTCACCATGACCATGATGGTCAAATATCAGGATGGGCCGACCGGTCAATTGGCGGGGTGGGTCGCGCACCTCAAGACGGCGGTAGCCACCGATGACAACACGCTGGTCCTCACCTACGACAGCCCGGTGGCGAACGTGCTCACGCAGATGCAGGCCGTGCACATTCTTCCGCAGCAGGTGTGGTCGAAGCTTGCGACCGGAGACGGCAAAGACATCACCACGTTCCAAAACGGTGCCCCGATGGTGTCGGGCGGACCGTTTGAGTTGACCAAGTACACCAAAGATCAACTTGCGCTGTTCAGCACCAACCCGAACTGGTGGGGTCCCACGAAACCGAAAATCAGCGGCTTCGGAATTCAGATGTTTGCCAATGGCGACGCGATGGTCACCGCCCTCAAGACCGGGCAGGTCGACATGATCGGCGAGTCGACGCAGGCAACCTCCGTCGATACGCTCAAGAAGGCCGGCATGGTGGTGGACACCGGGCAGAACACCGGTTACTACGACTTCATTATCAACACCAACCCGAAGAAGACGAAGAACCGGGAGCTTCTGAACCCTGAGGTCCGCAAAGCATTCGAGTACGCGATGGACCGCCAGGAAATGATCAAGACCGCCTGGCTGGGGTTTGCGAAACCCGGCTCGACAATCGTTGCACCCGTGACCGGTTGGCAGGATCCGTCCATCCAAGCCCTGCCGTACGACCTGAGCAAGGCCAACGCCATCCTCGATGGTTTGGGGTATACGAAGGGCGCGGACGGCATCAGGGTGGCAGATGGTCATCCGATGTCCTACCCGGTGATCTTCCCCACCGAGATCAATGGGGCCGGTGACCGGATGTTCCAGATCATTCAGACCAGCTTCAAGCAGATCGGCATCGACCTTCAGATGCGCAAAATGGACACCGACGCGGCGACGACCGCGATCAACGGGTCTGACAACATGTACACCGGATATGACCTCGCGATGTGGGACTGGATTCCACCCGTGGATCCGGACTTCATCCTCAGCGTTCTCACGTGCGCTCAGTGGGGAAACAACAGTGACAGTGGCTACTGCAACCCCGCTTACGATGCGCTTTACCTGAAGCAGGGGACGGAGACTGACCGTGCGCAACGGCAGGCCACGATCAATGAGATGCAGCAGATCGCGTTCAACGACCGGCCCTACATCGTGTTGGTCTACCAGGACATTATCGAAGCGCACAGTCCGAAGTGGACCGGTTTCGTGATGTCTCCGCTGGTCGGCTCTGTCAACAACCTGTCGACCCAGACCCTGCTGCAGGTACACAAGGTGGGTTGAGCCGGTGCGACACGTCGTACCGGTCACCACCGCGGAGTTTGATGACGACCTGACGTCGGCGATCGCGGTGGTCGGGGCGTACGCAACTCCCCACGGGCCGATGTTCGGCGCCGGAGGGAGGGCGCTCGCGCAGGCACTTGGCCTGGAACCTGGGGCAATGGATCCCGTTGACCCGGGTTTCCATGCTGATTCGGGGCAGAGCACGCGCATGGCCCTTGCGGGCGACGGCGCGAGAGTCACGCTTCTGATGGTTGGCCTGGGCGAACGAGCTGCGGTGACGGCCGACGTGCTTCGCGCCGCCGCATTCCGCTCGGCGCGCCTACTGAAGTCCGAGACGTTCACGAGCACCCTTGCGCTCGAATTGGATGACCGGGCCGCGGCGGTTCGGGCGGTAACCGAAGGCATCGGACTCGGCGACTATCGGTATTCTCGCGGTGGCGGCCCGTCGACGGCGAGTGATGATGATCGTCCCGTTGCCTGCCTGCTGATCGATGCCCGCGTCGATTCCGGCACCGTGTCGGAGAACATTGTGCGCGGAACGGTCATTGCCGAGTCCGCGAACTGGGTGCGCCAATTGGTGGAAACACCGAGCAACCTCCTTGGTCCGGCAGATTTGGCTGCCGAGATTGTCGCGTACGCGCAGGCCTTCACCCCGGATGCGTTCGACATCTCGGTGTGGCCGGCGGACAAGCTTTCCCATCACGGCTTCGGTGCGACTCTCGCCGTCGGCGCGGGCAGCGCGCGACCACCGTGCGTTGTTGAGCTGCGTTCGCGCTCAAAGGCGCGGGGTGTGGGGGTCGCAGGAAAGGGAATCACATTCGATTCCGGGGGCATAAACCTGAAGAAGGATGCGGGGGAGCTCGGCTGGATGAAATCGGATATGGCTGGCGCTGCCGCAGTCGCCGCCGCGATCGTCGCGTCGGCTCGTCTGAACGAGTGCCCCGCGGTCCACGCCATCCTTCCGCTCGCCGACAACATGCCGTCCGGAAGTGCCGTGCGGCCGGGCGACGTTGTGGTTCACCCGAACGGGAGGACCACCGAGGTTGTCGATACCGATTGCGAGGGACGCCTTGTTCTTGCCGACGCCATCGCGTGGCTTTCGGGAACGAACCCGACGGCCATCATCGATGTCGGAACACTCACCGACTCCGGCGCGGTAGGCACGGCGATGTGGGGTTGCTGGACGAACGACCCGGAGTTTGGTGCCGGACTGGTCTCCGCCGGCCTGGGTGCGGGGGATCCCGGATGGGTTCTCCCGCTGCACGCGTCCTACCGCGCCCTGTTCGCATCACCGGTCGCGGACTCCAGGAACGCCGCCGCCGATGTGCCGGACTCCGGGCAACTTGCCGCCACATTCCTCGAACCGTTCGCCGGAGGCTGTCCGTGGGCTCACATCGACAATGGCTCTGGGGCGTATCTGGAACGGGAGTTTGCGGAGTGGCCGCAGGGAGCAACCGGCACACCGACGCGGGCGCTCATCGAATACCTGGGCCGGTTGTACCGGATGTCGGTGGACGACTAACTACTTAGTATACTAAGTATCAATACCAGTCACGTTGATCAAGGAGTCACACGAGGATGAGTTTCGACACTGATTTTGCGGCACGGACCATCCGATCGCACGAACTCTTCGAACGCGCGAGCCGCACCATTCCCGGTGGTGCGGGGAGCACGGCTCGACTTCCGCGCAACGGCTGGAAACCCTACCCCTTGTTCATCAAGGACGGTCAGGGGTCCAGGATCACCGACGTCGACGGAAACGAGTACATCGACTACCTGCTTGGTCTTGGCCCGATGATTCTCGGGCATCGGCACCCGTCAGTGACGAAAGCCGTCGCCGATGCGATCGCAGATTACGGAACCTGCTTTGGATTGCCCTACGAACTGGAGATCGAAGCCGCAGAAAAAGTGGTCGACGCAGTGCCCGGAATCGAGCAGGTGAGGTTCACCAACTCCGGATCGGAGGCGGTCGGAACCGCTGTGCGCCTGGCCCGCGCGACGACGGGTCGGCGGCTCATCGTGCGCTTCGAAGGTCACTACCACGGCTGGCAGGACACGGTGTACTGGTCGAACCACGTCGATCCCCAGCTTGCGGGGCCGGCCGACCGCCCGCGCCCGGTGGCGATGGGCCTCGGAGTTCCCGCGGAGCTGGAGGACACGCTCATCGTCCTCACGTGGAATGACGCCGAGAACTTCAGCAAGATGATGGCCGAGCGCGGCGACGAGGTGGCTGCAGTTCTGACCGAACCCGCCGTGTTCAATACCGGCTGCATCCTTCCGGAGCCCGGATATCTCGAACTCCTGCGATCGGAAACCCGCAAATACGGCGCCATGCTGATCTTTGATGAAGTCATCACCGGATTCCGATTTGCCCGAGGCGGGGCGCAGGAATATTTCGGAGTGATGCCGGACCTGACGACCATGGCGAAAGGCCTCGGCGGCGGATTCCCGGTTGCGGCAGTCGGCGGCACAGTCGAGGCGATGCGCCTGATGGCAGACGGAACGTACTCGCACTCCGGAACCTACAACGCCAACGTCGTTCAATGCGCTGCGGTCTCCGCCACAATGGACGCTCTGTCAGAGCCCGGGCTTTACGAGAGGCAGCGCGCCATCGGGGACAGGCTGGCTCTGGGCTTGAAGGCCATTGCGGATGAGAGCGGGGTGGAAGCCTACGTTGAGGGAATCGGCACCGTCTTCCAGTTGTGGTTTGCCAGTCATCCGATCACCAATTGGCGCGACGCCGTGAGATATGCGAACGAGCCCGCGTTCACGAGGTGGTTTCAGGAGATGGTGATTCGAGGCGTACTGTTTCATCCGTTGCAGTTCGAAAACCTGTTCGTGTCACTCGTTCACTCCGAAGAGGATATCGACCGCACGCTGGAGGCTGCAGAGGACTCAATGAAAGTGGTGGCGCGGGAATTCGCTTGACCGAGCCGAAGAGAAGGGCGGGTCGGGTGAGTGGCAACGACATTGTCGTAGGGATTGATCTGGGGACATCCAGCGTTAAGGTGGTCGCCGTGTCATCCCATGGACGTGTTGAAGCCCACAGTCGGCGAAGCTATCCGACGATGCGACCAGTGCCGGGTGCTGCCGAGCAGAATCCAGCAGACTGGATCGAGGCAGTCACGCACTCTCTTCGCGATATCGCGCGGCAGTGCTCACCGGCACGGTGGGCGGCCATCGGGCTTTCCGGAATGCTGCCGACCATGGTCACCCTCAACAGTCGCAACGAGCCCAACGGAAACGCAATCACCTGGGAGGACGGCCGTGCCGAGTGGGCCGCGGCAGAATTTCGCGCGCGGAACGGTCCGGAGCTTTATCTGCGCACGGGAGCGCGAGTCGACGGGCGTTACCTCCTGCCGATGTTCGCCCGGCTGAGGAAGGACTCCCCGGCACGGGCACACGACACGGCACGAGTCGTCAGCGCCAAGGATTACCTGTTCTTCGTTCTGACCGGCGAACTGCTCACCGACCCCAGCACGGCGGCGGGATACGGTTGCTACAGCCTGCCGGATGCGGCCTGGGATGAGAACACTGCAGACCTTCCGGGAGTTCCCGATGTTGCGCCCGCCACACTGTGGCGCGGCCTCCGCGCAGATTTTGCCAGGACCATTGGCGCGCCAGCCGGGCTTCCCGTCGTGCTGGGCGCAGCCGATTCCGTGCTGGGCGCCTACGGGTTGGGAGCGCACTCACCCGGCGACATCAGTTACATTGCCGGAACGAGCACGGTCGTCCTCGGCAGGTCGGCACGTTTCCTTCCCGACGCGGCCGGTCGGTATCTGATAACTCCCCTTGAGCGCAGCGAATTCGGGCTGGAAATGGACCTGCTCGCCACCGGCTCCGCCATCGACTGGTTGGCGACCCTTCTGGGAGAGGCTGATGCCGGATCGCTCGTTGACCTGGCCGCACGGGTACCTCCTGAGGACGCGCCGACATTTCTTCCCTACCTCGCACCGGGGGAGCAGGGTGCGCTGTGGATGCCTACGCTCACCGGAAGCCTGCTCGGCCTCACCCTTGGGAGCACCGGAGCACAGATCGCGCGCGGCCTCCTGACCGGAATTTTGCTGGAATCCCGCCGCTGCATCGGAGTGCTTGCCGAGACGGATCCACGGTTTTCCGCCGGTCGGTTGCTGGTGAGCGGGTCGAGTGCATCCGCGGGCGCGTTCCGGCAGGATCTCGCCGACGCCACGGGGCTGCCGGTGTGTGGCTCTGCGACGCAAATGGACCATTCGGCGCTCGGCGCAGCGCAACTCGCCGGGGAGGTGTCGAACGTGGATGTCGGCGATTCGAGGGGCAGTCTCGAACTCACCGCACCTCGCGCGGACCGCGCTGCGATGTGGTCGTCGCTGTTTCGTCGTCACGACGAGTTCCGAAAATCGCTCACGGAGGGAGCCCCCGATGATTGATCTCACGCTGTACCCGACCGGTACCCACATCGATGGCAACGGACGCCTTCTGGTTGGCGGGTGTTCCGTTTCCGAACTGGCCGCGCAGCATGGCACGCCGCTGGGGATCATCGACGAGGGCGCTTTGCGGGAACGCGCCCGCCACTACCGCGACGCTTTCGAGTCGCGCCACCCGGACAGTCTCGTCCTGTTCGCGTCGAAAGCCTTCCCGTCGGCATCCGTCATTGGGGTCGTTTCGAGTGAAGGGTGCGGGGTTGACGTCGCGTCCGCCGGCGAGCTCGCGATTGCTCGGGCTGGCGGAGCCGACCCCTCGCGAATGGTTTTCCACGGCAATGCGAAGTCCGATGACGACATCCGCTCCGCGCTCGACGCCCGGGTCGGCTTTGTCGTCATCGACAACAGTGACGATATCGACCGCCTTTCGCGCCATGCGACTTCTCCAGTGCCGGTGCTCCTGCGGGTGAGTCCAGCGGTCAGTGCGTCGACCCACGCCGCGATGATGACAGGGCACGATTCATCGAAATTTGGGATTCCTTCGTTTCAGATCGCGGAGACGATTGCCAGGATCCGCAGCGAGCCGATGCTGGACTTGCAGGGGCTTCACGCCCACATCGGCTCCCAGATCCTCAACCTCGACCAGTTCGAGGCGGAGGTTGAGGCAATTTCGCACCTTGAACGATTCCCGGTGTATGACTTCGGCGGCGGGCTGGGAGTGCGGTACATCGGTTCGGATAGTGCACCGAGCATTGACGAGTACGCCGAGAGATTGGTCAGCGCGGTGCACCGCCACCTCGGAACCGGGGTGAAAATCATGATCGAGCCTGGACGGTCAATGATCGCCCAGTGCGGAGTGAGCGCGTATCGCGTTGTCACGGTCAAGCATGGTGTTCGCACACATGTCGCCGTGGACGGCGGAATGAGTGACAATCTGGAAGTCGCTCTCTACGGCCAACCGTTCGAACCCGCCATCATCGACAAGGTTGCGCCAGACGACACTGTCGACGTCGTCGGGCAGCACTGCGAATCCGGTGACACTCTCGTGAAGGACATTGCGTTGCCGCATCCGGAGGTCGGCGACGTCCTCACGGTTCCCGTCACCGGCGCGTACTGTTTCACCATGCACAACAACTACAACGCGGCGCTGGGCATGCCGTGGGTGTTCTGCCGTGCAGGCGAATCGCGAGTGGCCATGCGGAGGCAAACCATGGATGAGCTTCTTGCCCGCGAGATGCTGCAGCGATAGCCCATGGGCATCGACACATCAGCTCTGGATCCGCTGCTGGACGGGGCGCTGAGGTACTGGCCGATCGGCGGCGGAGTTGTCGTCGTTGTCACGCCGGACGACGACGTGATTCGTCCTTTCGGATCTTCCGACCCCCGAACCGGCACGCCCGTATCCGTCTCGGAACGATTCGAAATCGGGTCGATCAGCAAGATCTTCACGTCGCTCCTTATCAATCAGCTCATCGACGAAGGCCGGTTGTCGCTCGATAGCCCGGTAGCAGATCTCCTTCCGACGTTCACCCTTCCCGGCTCGGCATCCAGGGCCACGGTGCGGCACCTTCTCCATCACACCGCCGGATTGATTTCCGGTTCCGACGCGGTTCCGGATGCACTGGCCCAGTGCTGGTCGTTGCGGGACACGAGCGCGATAACGGCACCCGGTGAGTTCTTTCACTACTCCAACGTCGGATTCATACTCCTCGGTTGCATCGTCGAAGAGCTGACGGAAAGCACTCTGGCGCGCGCAATGGACAAGCGGGTGTTGCGGCCAGCGGGGATGCATGACTCCCTGGCGGTGGTGACTCATGGTGATCGTGGTTCACTGGCGATCGGCCAGGCGCCGCTCAGGGATGATGCGCCGTGGATCCCCGGCGACCCGCTCGTTCCGGCCACCTGGCTCGAAGTTGCCGCCGGCGACGGAAATGTCGCGTCCACGGCGCAGGACATGGCGAGGTTCCTGCGCATGCTTCTGGGTGCTGGCAGTCTCGACGGCCGTGCTGTCGTGTCTCCCGAGAGTTTCGCCCGAGTGGTGGGCACCCTCGCTCCGGGAGGTGAGGATACGTTGACGGTCGGCCGCCACCGCCCGGTTCGCTCGAGCCGATACGGTCTGGGCATCAACGTGGAACAGATCAGCGGCGGTACGGTGCTGACCCATGGCGGCGGCATGGTCGGTTACGCGTCTTTCCTGCTTGCCGACCTTGCCAGTGGCATGGGCGTGGCCGTGCTGACGAATGCGAACGGCGATACTCCGATTGCCGAACTGATCGCGCGGGATGTTCACGCCAGTTGCGGCCCCGGCGACTCCGCTTTGCTCGCACCGCGTCAGCTCGACCCTTCCGTGTGGCCCGGAGACCCCGAGCTGGCCGGTCGGTTTTCGTCCTCACACGGCGAGATCGAATTGGGGTACACCCCCCATCGCGAGCTCGTTCTCTCATCCGGTGGAACGAGCGGGAGGGTGTTCTGGACTCTCGGCAATCGATTCGCCTGCGAGCATCCTGACTTCCGGTTGTCTCACCTCGGGTTCGAACGGCGCGGCGGCGTCGGCGTCTGGACGTGCGGGCCGCGTGTCTTCTACTCCGAGGTTCCCGTGGAGGTGCCGGACCGTGTCGAGTTCGGTCCGCTCGCCGGGCACTATCGGAGCTACTCGCCGTGGTTCACGAACTTTCGCGTCTTCCAACGGGAAGGGAAACTTCTCATGGCGGCGGCTTCAGGCGTGGAAGCACCCAGCGAGGAAGTGAGCTTGATTCCTTTGGAGGATGGCACCTTTCGATGCGGAGACGATCCTCGTTTGGCGGAACGGATGAGGTTCGGACCCGTCGTTGACGGTACGGCAATCTGGGCCGAAAAGGATGGCTGCCGGTACTCCCGCACGTTCACTCCGTAATCGTCAGTACGAGCTTGCCGCGGGTGTGGCCCTCCTCCAGGAGCCGGTGAGCGGCGGCCGCTTCCGCGAGCGGGAACTCGCGGTCGACGTGCACCCTGAGTTCTCCATTGTCGATGAGTTCGGTGATCGCGGTGAGCGTCGCCGTGTCGGAGAGCGCCCGGATGTCACTAGCCCGCACGCCGGCTGCGGCGGCATCCGCCCGGTAATTCGGCCAGCTGCCGGTCGGCACGCTCAGGAGCAGGCCGCCCGAACGCAGCACGGTGAGGGAGCGCGTCCCCGTGTTGTCGTGCACGTTGCCGATGAGGTCCACGACGATGTCGATGTCGCCGGTCTCCTCCTCGAACCGGGTGTTCCGGTAGTCGATGACTTCGTTCGCGCCAAGTTCCTTCAGCCACGCGCTGTTGCGTTCGGATGCCGTGGCCACAATGTGCGCGCCAGCCATTCGCGCAAGCTGCACCGCGACGTGGCCGACGCCTCCGGCCGCAGCATGGATGAGCACGCGCTGGCCTGCGGTGACCGCGCCAACCGAGTTGATGCAGCCCCAGGCGGTGAGCGCAGCGCACGGGACGGCCGCGGAATGCGCAGCGGGAAGCGTCCGCGGCGCGCGGGCGATCGCGATGACCGGTACCGTGAGGTATTCCGCGTAACTGCCGCTCAGGCGGGGAACCTGGACCATGCCGTACACGCTGTCCCCCGGCTGGAACGGGTGCGTATCGAATGCGGGCTGAACGATCGTTCCGCAGAAATCGACGCCGAGCACGGCGGGGTATTCGCGGATGAGCCGCGAGGTGCCGCGACCCGCCCTGGTTTTCGCGTCGGTCGGGTTGACCCCGGCGGCGGCCACGCGGACGATCGCCTCGCCGATGGCCGGCTCCACCATGGGGATGCTTCGTTCGACCAGAACCTCCGGCCCGCCTGTGGCGTCGATGACCATCGCCCGCATTGTCGTCATCCCCCAACGCTAGCGTGCGGCCGCAGCAGGCTCGCGGCGCGAACCATCCTGCCGCGGGCGTTCAGCGGCGGAGGAGGCCCAGCAGCTGATCGGCGAGCCCGACGAGCCGGTGGATCTCGTTCTCGTCGCGGTCCACCCACTGCACGCAGGGCTCGGGCCCGATGGGCACGAAGTTGTCGTGCTGCTCCCACACGACGAGGGTGCGCTCGGCGCCGAGCACGTACTGCTGCCACCACACCTGGCGCAGGTAGCTGCGCGGGATGCTGCGCCACGCTTTCGTCGTGGTCTTGATCTCCGCGAGTTCGAGGTGGCCGTTCGCGGCCCGGATGCCGTCCGGGGTCGCGAGATGCCGCTCGTTGGATTCGGCGTGGTACAGGTCCAGGCTCGGCTCGATGCCGTGCACGGTTCGAACCCAGCGCGCAATCTCCGGTTCCCTCGCGAGTCCGTGGTCGGTGTAGGCGTTTCCGGTGAAGGAGCTTCCGTGCAGTTTCTCCGAGGCGACCACCGGAAGGGCCCGAACGCTGGACAGGCGGGCGACATCCGTTGCCGTGACGCCTCCGCTGCGCGCTTTCAGCCAGGCGGACCGGTCGGCCGAGTTCGCGACGATGCGTGAGCGGTGATCCGACGCGGGGTCGGTCCACAGTGCTGGCTGGTAACTCACCAGACCATTCTGCCCGCCACGGGAACCGGCAGGGGGCTCCCGCCCCCGTGTGGTCGATCTGGGACGTTGCGGCGCGCGGTCTCGACACTCTGTGGTGGCCTCACCCTTGCGGGTGTCACACAGTGACAGACTGGGTTGGCCCATGGACTCGAAGGATTCCCCATTGAGACGTTCGGTGCTCAGGAGCGCCGCGACAGCCGTTGTCGCGCTTGTTCTCGGCCTCCTCGCGGCGTCGCCTGCGAGCGCGGACGATCCGCCGCAGGTTCCGCAACAGGTCGCCGAATACTTCGCGACCGGCCTCATCCCGCGGCTCATCGACCTCTACGGGGCAGGCAACGGCGTCACCGAAGGCACGGATTTCGATGCGACGACGACAGTGGGCGGCATTTCGCGGGTGTATGAGTGGACCCCGGATTTTCTGGCTGGCAAGTCCACGAATGAGCCGACCCGGTTCACGAACAACTGGGTTGCCCCGGTGAGTGTCCGGGGCAAGATTCTCGGGCTCGCGACCGTGTGGATCAACCCGGCGACGGACCTTCCGGAGCTCGCGTCGTTTGATTCCCCGGAGCTCGCGATCCGCCTGTCGACCGCGCCGGAGAAATCGGTGCTCGTGAGCGAGCCGTCCCGGCAGGCCTGGTTCGCGGTGAGCGGCACAACGCTGACTCCGCTCGTGCCCGGGACCTCGCGCGTGACCGGAACAACGACGACGGATGCCTACCAGCTGTCCTTCTCGCCGAACATCCCTGCCCCGCAGTCGGGAATCTCGGGAGTTGCCCTCTCGGCCCTGGTTCTCGGCGTCGTGGTCCTCGGGCTCGCCATCTTCGTGCTGCTTCCCGTGCGCAAGCGCCCAGCGCCAGACGACGACGCGGACGACGACGACCCGGATGCCGACGACGATGCCGACGACGATGCCGACGACGACGGGGCAGACGACGATGCCGACGACGAGGCAGGCGACGTGGCGGACGACACCCACGAGGACGGCGACCCGTCCGAAACGCCAAACAAGACCGGCAAGACCGGCAAGACCACTCCAGCGACCAAGGCAGACACACCGGGCAAGGGCGGCACCGCCGACCCGGCGGAGACGGCCGGCAAGCCGGCCAAGGACAGCATCGCCGTCAAACCGGGCACGGCGGATACATCCGACAAGGCAGGCAAAGCGGGCAAGGCCAGCACGCCACGCACGGCGGGCAAGGCCAGCACGCCAGGCAAGGCGGGCGCGGCAGGCAAAGCAACGATCACCTGATTTTGTGGTGATGCCCCCGAGACGATAGTCTGGACGGAGCCAAAGACCGCTGGTTCGGCATGCCCGCAAGGGAGTGCCGCGAAGAGTCGCGAGAGCGAAGACCCGCGCAGGTGTGTGAAGTAGATTTCCGGATTGTTCGGTATCCCTGCTCCGTGCGCATGCGCCGGAGCTTTTTTCTTGCCCTCGTCGCCCGGTGGTCACCGAAATAGAGGAGTGCCATGGCGAACAAGGAAGCGACGGTCGCCGAGCTGACGGAACATTTCCGCAACTCGAACGCCGCCCTGCTCACCGAGTACCGCGGACTCACTGTCGCGCAGCTCAAGAATTTGCGCATGTCGATCAGTGAGCACGCAACCTACGCCGTGGTGAAGAACACGCTGACCAAGATTGCAGCGAATGCGGCCGGAATCAACTCGTTTGACAGCGAGTTGGTCGGCCCGTCGGCAATCGCCTTCGTCCACGGCGACACCGTCGCCGTGGCGAAAGCTCTTCGTGACTTTGCCAAGGCGAACCCTTTGCTCGTCATCAAGGGCGGTTACTTCGACGGTAACGCCCTCAGTGCGGCAGAGGTCACCAAACTCGCCGACCTCGAAAGCCGGGAGGTGCTGCTGGCGAAGCTGGCCGGTGCCTTCAAGCAGTCGCTGTTCGGCGCGGCATACCTGTTCAACGCACCGCTGTCGAAGGCCGTTCGCACGGTCGACGCGCTGCGTCTGAAGCAGGAAGCCTGATTCGAAATACTTCGCCGGAAAGTTTCGGCGGATCAGTTCCACAACGTAAGCAAAGGAGAAACCCATGGCGAAGCTGACCACAGACCAGCTGCTCGACGCGTTCAAGGAGCTCACGCTCATTGAGCTGAGCGAGTTCGTGAAGAAGTTCGAGGAGACCTTCGAGGTCACCGCAGCGGCACCGGTTGCCGCTGCCGCCGCCGCACCTGCCGCCGGTGGCGCAGGTGCTGCAGCTGACGAAGCCGACGAGAAGGACACGTTCGACGTCGTCCTCGACGCGGCCGGAGACAAGAAGATCCAGGTCATCAAGGAGGTTCGCGCGCTCACGAGCCTCGGCCTCGGCGAGGCGAAGGCGCTCGTTGACGGCGCACCGAGCACCGTGCTCGAGGGCGTCAACAAGGAGAACGCCGACAAGGCGAAGGCTCAGCTCGAAGAGGCTGGCGCCACCGTCACCCTCAAGTAGTGCGCGCCGGGGCGACCCGGCGTAAGAGTGAAGGTGCCGTCTCCAGTGTGAATTCACACCGGGGCGGCACCTTCTTCGTGTCTCCGCAGAGGTTCAGGCGGCCCCGGCGGCCCTCGCCACGGGCGGTCCCGAGGTGCTCGTGCGGACGGAAAGAGTTACCGGCAGGATGGTCCGGCGCGGGCCGGCATCCGATGCGGGCGACGGCGGTTCGTCGAGGATCATCTTCACCGCCAGCGCCCCCTGCTGTGCCGGATGCTGCTCAAACGTGGTGAGGCCGAACATGGGCGCGAGCGAATGGCCGTCGATGCCCACGACGGACAGTTGCGAAGGCACCTGAATGCCCAGCTGGCGGGCCGCGATGATGGTGCCGACGGCAACCTCATCGCATCCGGCGACGATCGCGGTCGGTCTCAGCCGCGGATCGGCGAGAACCTGCAGGGCTCCGGCGTAGCCGCCCGGCACGTCGAACGGCACCGCGCGAACCTTTTCGTGGGCCTCAAGCCCGGCCGTGGCCATCGCCAGCCGATAGCCGGCGAGGCGCTGTTCGTGGACCCGGAAGTCCAGCTGCTCATCGAGGTCGCCGCCCAGATGCAGGATGTCCCGATGCCCGAGGTTGATCACGAGCTCCGTCGCCATCCTCGTCACTTCGACATCGTCAATGTTGAGCGTGGGGATGCCGTCGATCGGCCCGCCGAGGCCCACGATGGGCTTTCCGAGCGACTGCAACCTGTCAACCTCGCGCGCGGTCAACTCGATGCCGATGGCGATGACGGCGTCCACGCGCTTCCGCACGAGGAAGTAGTCGAACACGCGCCGCCGCTGCTCGGCATCCGGGCTCATCCGGTAGAGGGTTAAATCGTACCCGGAGCTGATCAGGGCGGACTCAATTCCATCCAACACCTCGGCGAAAAACCAGCGGTTGATGAACGGGATCACCACGCCGACGTTCCTGGACTGGCCGGTGACGAGGCTCGCCGCGTTCGACGACACGACGAAACCCAGCTCGGCAGCGGCCTGCACGACGCGTTCCCGGGTTGACTCCGAGACGTACCCGCGACCGCTGAGCGCGCGGCTTGCCGTGGATTTGGAGACGCCGGCGAGGCGCGCGACATCAGCGATGGCACTCATCCGGGACCTCCCTTGGCACGTACGGTGCACAGCATAGCCAGATTGACGTCGGTATGGAACCGGTTCCAGAGATGACGCCTCCTGTTCCCCGTAGCGGGGCGACGGATGAAAGCCAGGTGGAGCGCCTTCCGCACCGAACGTGACTCAACTGTTAGCAATCAGGGGGTAGCGAGCGCTTGCAGTCGGCCTTGAAAGTGCCGTAGCTTGTGACATGGAACCGGTTCCCGATGGTGGGCACGATTGGACGCCTCGGGGCAGGTCCGCACCATGCTCGACCCGTGGGTCCCCCATTGGGCCCGTCGGGAGAACCTCACTGAGGAGGAAAATACATGAGTTCCACCTTGCACAGACGTCTCACAGCACCCCTCGCGATCCTGGCCGTTTCGAGCCTGGCTCTCGTCGGCTGCTCGGGCGGCGGGACAGGCGGCGGAGCCGCCACCGGCCCCGGCGACGCAGGCAAAGCAGATGGTGTCGTCACCATCTACGGCGGTATCTCGGACACCGAAGCAGAACTTCTCCAGAAGTCCTGGGCGGACTGGGAGAAGGCCAACAACATCCAGATCAAGTACGAAGCGAGCAAGGAGTTCGAGACCCAGATCAGCATCCGGGCTCAGGGCGGAAACGCTCCCGACCTTGCGATCTTCCCGCAGCCCGGGCTCCTCGGAGACCTGGCGTCGCGCAATCTCATCCAGCCGGCACCCGCCGGGGTGAAGGCCAACGTCGAGAAGTACTGGTCGAAGGACTGGGCGAACTACGCCACCACCAATGGAGTGCTGTACGGCGCGCCTTTGATGGCCAGCGTCAAGGGCTTCATCTGGTACTCGCCGAAGCAGTTCAAGGACAACGGCTGGACTGTACCCACCACGTGGCAGGGTCTCCTTGACCTGACCAAGCAGATGCGCGACAAGCTGGGAACCGCGCCGTGGTGCGCAGGTTTCGGCTCCGGCGACGCGTCGGGCTGGCCGGGCACCGACTGGGTGGAAGACCTCGTTCTTCGCCAGGCCGGTCCTCAGGTCTACGACGACTGGGTGAGCCACAAGGTCAAGTTCTCCGACCCGCAGATCAAGGCCGCGTTCGATTCAGTCGGAAAGATCCTGCTGAACCCGGACTACGTGAACGCCGGATTCGGTGACGTGAAGTCGATCAACGCGACCGCGTTCGGTGATGTTGCCCGCGCCATGGGCAACGGCACGTGCTCGCTCACGCACCAGGCGTCGTTCTTCGACGGGTTCCTCACCGACCCGAAGAACGGCAACACCACGGTCGGCCCGGACAAGAACATCTGGGCCTTCATGACCCCGTCCGTGCAGGCTGGCGGCAACGCGGTCACCGGTGGTGGCGAGATCGTCGCGGCGTTCTCGAACGATGCCGACACGATCAAGGTGCAGGAGTACCTGTCCAGCCCCGAGTGGGCGAACAGCCGAGTGAAGCTCGGCGGCGTCATCAGCGCGAACAACGGGCTTGACCCGGCGAACGCGTCCAGCCCGATCCTGTCGGAGGCAATCAAGATCCTTCAGGACCCGAAGACGACCTTCCGCTTCGACGGGTCGGACCTGATGCCCGGTGTTGTGGGCTCCGGTTCGTTCTGGACCGGCATGGTCGACTGGATCAACGGGAAATCGGTTGACGAAGTACTGAAAACAATCGACGGCTCCTGGCCGTCAAGCTAGAAATCGAGTGACGGTGGGGTCGACGGAAACGTCGGCCCCACCCACCGGTTCCGCTGTGCGGCTTCGCGCAGCACTGGTACGCTCGCACAACACCCCATAGAGTCCGAAGACGCACTCGAAAGGTTGACAATGTCAGATTTCCTCGGCTGGATCGCGACACTTCCCGCCTGGTTGCAGATCATCCTCGTCATCGTCGCATTCCTTGCGGTCATCGGGCTTCTGCTCTTCTTCATCGAAATCGCCCCGCGCACGGGTCGGCGCTACACCGTGATCCGACTTGCCGTGTGCGTGCTCGTTCCGCTCGTGGCCATGCTCCTGCTCGGCTCGGTGTTCTGGGCGGCCCTCATCGCCGCTGTGCTCGGTGGCGGGTTCTTCCTGCTCGACTACCGATCCCGGCAGGGCGCAGGCTATTTGTTCCAGTTGGTCGGATTCCTTGCGCCGGCGGTGATCCTGCTCGGAATCGGCCTCGTGTATCCCACCATCGGCACCACGATTCAGGCGTTCCAGGACAACCGGAGCCGGGACTTCGTCGGTTTCGACAACTTCATCTGGATTTTCACGCAGCCCTACGGCATCCGCGTGGTCGTGAACACGATCGTGTGGGTGCTCATCGTTCCCACGCTGTCCACAATTTTCGGCCTCGCCTACGCCGCGTTCATCGACAAGTCCCGCGGTGAGAAGATCTTCAAGGCCCTCGTCTTCATGCCCATGGCGATCTCGTTCGTCGGCGCGAGCATCATCTGGAAGTTCGTGTACGACGCGAAGCCGGTCGGCGACGCGCAAATCGGGCTGCTCAACCAGATCGTCGTGTGGTTCGGCGGCGAGCCGGTGTACTGGCTGCAAAACTCGCCGTGGAACACGTTCTTCCTGATCGTCGTGCTCATCTGGATCCAAACCGGATTCGCCATGGTCATCCTGTCCGCCGCGATCAAGGGCGTCCCTGCCGAGCAGTTGGAGGCGGCAGAGCTCGACGGCACGAATGCGTGGCAGCGCTTCATGAACGTGACGGTTCCGGGCATCCGAAGCTCCCTCATCGTCGTGCTCACCACAATTTCGATAGCGTCGCTCAAGGTCTTCGACATCGTGCGGACGATGACGGCCGGTACAAACGAAACGAGCGTCATCGCGAACGAAATGTACACGCAGTGGAAGGGGTTCGAATCCGGCCGTAGCGCCGCCTTCGCCGTGGTGTTGTTCCTGCTTGTCATGCCGATCATTGTTTACAACGCGAGACAGATCAAGAAACAGAGGGAGATCCGATGAGCTCCGTTGCGCCCGTCGACCTGCCCATCGACCGGAATACCGAGAGGCAACTCGCCCGCGGCGAGGCCGCAGAGGCCCACTCGCCCGCCAAGCGGGTCAAACGGCGACTGACGAGCCGGACCGCGACGATCGCCGCCCTCATCATCGCGATCATTTGGACCACGCCCACCCTGGGGTTGTTGATTTCGTCGCTGCGCCCCGCGAAGGAAGTGGCGACAACCGGTTGGTGGACGATCTTCTCCAATTGGGGATTCACGTTCGACAACTACGTGCAGGTGCTTTCCGCCGGCAACACCCAGTTGACGATGGGGGAGGCGTTCCTCAACTCGATCGCCATCACGCTTCCCGCCACGGTCATCCCGCTCGTGATCGCCTCGCTCGCGGCGTACGCGTTCGCGTGGATCGACTTCAAGGGCAAGGACTGGGTCTTCATCGGTGTGTTCGCGCTGCAAATTGTCCCGTTGCAGATGGCACTCGTGCCGCTGCTCACCCTGTTCTCCCGCGGGATGAACATCGGCGGAGTCCAGTTGTTCAGCGGACTCAACCAGGGCACCTCCTATTCGCAAGTGTGGATCGCCCACACGATCTTCGCCTTGCCGCTGGCCATCTTCCTGCTGCACAACTTCGTGTCGGAAATCCCGCGTGAGCTGATCGAGGCGGCCAGGGTGGACGGCGCAGGCCACGGCCAGATCTTCTTCCGGATCATCCTCCCGCTCACGATGCCGGCGATCGCCGCATTCGGAATTTTCCAGTTCCTGTGGGTGTGGAACGACCTGCTGGTGGCCCTCGTGTTCGCCGACGGAACCGTCGCGCCGATCACGAAGCTCCTGGCGGAGGTGACCGGCAAGTACGGTCAGGAATGGCACCTGCTCACCGCGGGCGCGTTCATTGCGATCGTGATCCCGCTCGTCGTGTTCTTCGCGCTGCAGCGGTACTTCGTGCGCGGACTGCTTGCCGGCTCCACGAAGGGCTAACTCTTCAGCGCTGCATAATGAAAGCCATGAGTGGAATGCGTGGCGGCGGCAGGAGCCGCATCAGCAGCGGGGATGTTGCTCTCCAGCGCGCGGCGAACGCGGCCGCACCGAAGGTGGATGACCTGTTCCACCGGATCGCCCAGCTGTTTTTGCCGCACAAGGTTGCGCTCATCACGACGGGTGTTCTCGTGGTCATCGGCGCGGGCCTCTCCGTGCTGCCCCCGCTGCTCACCCAGCAGGCCTTCGACCGCGGACTGTTCCCCCAAGGCGGCCCCGACCTGCCCGTGCTCGGCGGCATCCTCGCCCTCATGGTGGCGATCTACCTCACCTCCGGCGCGCTCGGGGTGTGGCAGACCTGGCTCACGTCGACCGTCGGCAACAAGGTCATGGGTTCGCTGCGCGTCACCCTGTTCGACCACCTGCAACGTATGGAGCTCGCGTTCTTCACCCGCACGAAGACGGGCATCATCCAGTCCAGGCTGCAGAACGATGTCGGCGGCGTTTCCGGTGTGCTCACGAACACGGTGTCCAGCGTCCTTGGCAACACGGTCACGGTCATCGCCGCGTTCATCGCGATGCTGCTGCTGTCCTGGCAGCTGACGATCGTCGCACTCATTCTCATGCCGCTGCTCGTGATCGCCCAGCGCCGCGTCGGCCAGGTCAGGGCCCGGATCGCCACAAAAACCCAGGAGTCGCTGAGCGAGCTCACCGCGATCACGCAGGAGACGCTCTCCGTGTCCGGCATCCTGCTTGCCAAGAGCTTCAACCAGCAGTCGGCCGAAGTCGCTCGCTACCGGGCCGAGAATGACAACCAGGTGAGGCTTCAGGTGCGGCTGCAGATGAGCGGCCAGTGGTTTTTCGCCATGGTGCAGATCTTCCTCGCCATCATTCCGGCCATCATCTACCTGTGCGCCGCGTGGCTCATCCTCGGCGAGGTGCCGGTCACGGCGGGCACCATCGTGGCGTTCACGACCGTGCAAGCCCGACTGATGTTTCCCCTCCTCGGGCTCATGCGCGTCGCCCTCGACCTGCAAACCTCCGGCGCGCTCTTCGCGCGCATTTTCGAATATCTCGACCTCGTTCCCCGCATAACCGACTCGGCGGGGGCGCGCCCCGTTCAGGTGCACGGCGGCGACCTCGGGAAGGTCGAGTTCGACCACGTCACGTTCGGTTACCCCGACGAGGCCGGCCAGTCCGAACCCACCCTCAAGGACGTGTCGTTCACGATCGAACCGGGCCAGTTCGCCGCGTTCGTCGGGCCATCCGGAGCCGGAAAGACGACCATCTCCTACCTGATCCCCCGCTTTCACGACGCCACCCACGGGCGGGTCGTGTTCGCGGGAGACGACGTGCGGGAACTGCATCAGCAGTCGCTGCTCGCGAACATCGGGATCGTGAGTCAGGAGACGTACCTCTTCCACGCGACGATCGGCGAAAACCTGCGGTATGCGAGGCCGAATGCGGATGCGGAAGCCATCGAGCAGGCCTGCCGCGCCGCCAACATCCACGACACGATCGCCTCATTCCCTGAGGGGTACGACACTGTCGTCGGGGAGCGCGGGTACCGTCTGAGCGGCGGAGAGAAACAGCGGATCGCGATCGCGCGCGTGCTCCTCAAGGACCCGGGGGTTCTCATCCTGGACGAAGCGACAAGCGCCCTCGACTCCATTTCGGAGCGCGTCGTGCAGCACGCGCTCGACGCGGCATCCCGCGGCCGCACGACGATCGCGATCGCCCACCGGTTGTCCACGATCGTGGCCGCGGATGTGATCTTCGTGATCGAGGCCGGCCGCATCGTCGAGCGCGGAACCCATGCAGAACTCATGGCTGCGCGCGGCGCCTACGCGCGGCTCTACAAGGAACAGGTCACCTGACCTTGCCGGGACCGTCGACGGAACCGGAGCAGGGTGCGCCGGGTTCCGGGGCGCTGGGAGATTCCCGATACTTCGCCATGAACCCGTCAAGTCGTTTGTCGTCCACACCGCTGAGTTTCACCTGAGCACCCCAGGCCGATGCGACCACGGGTGCATCCAAACCCGGGTAGGGAGAGAGGATCGCGTATGTGCGCGGAATGCGGTCCGTAAGAGCCTTCAGATCGGCGCCGGACACCTGGTCCGGATTGTACGTGACCCACACGGCGGCGTGTTCAAGCGAGTGCACCGCCAGTTCGTTCTGCTGCGGCTCGGTGTACACGCCGCAATTCAGCTCCGCTGACCAGTGCGCGCCCCCGGCGGGCGGGTTCATCCCGTAGTCGGCGAGGTAGTTGACCGGGTCGGGATCGACGTGTTTTCCGGACTCCAGATTCCAGGTTTTCAACCCGGTGAGTTCGATGTTCTGCGGGTCGACTTTCGGCGTGTTTGTGACAATGACGAGCGTCGCAATGATCGCAATCACCCCGACACCGGCAACCGCACCCGCCCAAATGGCGATCGCCCGAGTACGCTTTCGCCTGGCCTGCTCCTTCTTGAATGCGTCGATCTTGGCCAGGCGCCGTTGCGCACGCTCCTCCTTGACAGTTGGAGCGGCGGAGGTCGAGGAGTTCGCTTTGCCGGTGTTCTTCTTTGATGCCATTCGCGTGAAACCGCTCATTTCGAGTCGTTGAGGGCAATCGTGCACTGGCGCGCACGACATCCAATTTACCGGCAAACCGCACGTCGGGCGTTGATCTGCCCATTGTTCCGCGGTGTTCGCATTCACTACAGTGAGTGGCACCCTGTACGGATCGCCAACCGGGAGCCCACGTGACGAACACCGCACAAGAGTCACCGCCCGACCCCGGCACGGCGAGGACCTCGGCCCGGCGCGCCGGGCTCAGCATCCAGTCGTCGCTGCTCATCATGCTGCTGCTCGTGAGCCTGCTCTCCAGCGTCGTCGTCGGGCTCATCGGCTACGTGAACGGTTCGGATTCCCTTCGGGACGCCGCATTCGACCGTCTGATCGGGGTGCGGGATTCGCGCGCCAGGGAAGTGACGAGCCTGTTCACGCGCATCAAGAACACCGTGGTCGTGCACAGCAGGAACTCGGAGACGATCGACGCCCTCACCGCGTTCACCGAAGGATTTGACGAACTCGAGTCCTCGACGCTCACCCCGGACGAATCCGCGGCGATCACCGCGTACTTCAGCGGACCGTTCGCGAACAAGCTCGGGGAGGCCACGGGCACGTTCGTCGACCCCACCAGTTTCCTGCCCTCCAGCCCCGCTCAGGCCTACCTGCAACTGAACTACACGGTCCCCTTCGACAGTTTCGCCGAGTCGATCGCGACGAACGATGCCGGAGACGGCAGCGCGTGGTCGGCGGCGAACGCCAAGTATCAGGACCAGTTCCGCAGGATGACCCAGCTGCTCGAATTCGAGGACGTGCTCCTGATCGACACGAAAGGCAACGTCGTGTATTCGGCATACAAGGGCGTCGACCTGGGCACCAACCTGATCACGGGCCCGTACTCGTTCAGCAACCTGGCGTCCGCGTACACGAAAGCGCTCAGCACCAACATCCTGGACACGGTCGAGTTCACCGATTTCGGCGAATATCCGCCCTCCCTCGGCGTGCCCGCGGCGTGGGCGGTGTCGCCGGTCGGCGCCGGGGGGCAGGCGATCGGCGCGATCGCGGTGGAGATGCCGATCGACTCGATCAACGCGGTCATGACGGGCGACATGTCGTGGAGCAACAGGGGGCTCGGCGACACCGGCGAAACGTATCTCGTCGGCGGCGACCACCTCATGCGGTCGACCTCGCGCGAACTCGTGGAGAACCCCGAGCGCTACCTGACGAGGGCGGTCGCGAACGGGGTGAAACCGGCGCTCGCGCAGCGCATCGTCGACACCAAGAGCACCCTCCTGCTGCAACCGATCAACACCGTCGCGGTCGACCACGCGCTCAACAGCGAGACCGGCACCATCATCGGGGAGAGCTATCTCGGTGCCGAATCCCTCGCCGCGTACACGCCCGTGAAAGTGGACAACCTGGACTGGGTGATCATCGCGGAGATCAGCACCGAGGAGGCGTTCGCGCCGGTGCGCGAGTTCACGCGCAACCTCGTGCTCTCCTCGACGGCACTCATCATCGTCGTGGCGCTTCTGTCGCTCCTGCTCGCGCAAATCATCGTCCGGCCGCTGCGCAGGCTCAAAGTCGCTGCCGGGCGGATCGCGGCGGGAGAGCAGGGCGTGCAGGTCGACGCGGGGCGCAGCGACGAGCTTGCGGATGTCGGCACGGCGTTCAACGACATGAGCCGGAGCCTGCAGGTGAAGGCCGCGCTTCTGGACGAACAGGTCGCGGAGAACCAGCGCCTGCTCCTGACCCTCATGCCGGAAACGGTCGCGAAACGGTACCGCGACGGCGACCAGAACATCGTCCAGGACCACCAGGAAGTGACCGTGCTTTACGCGGACATCGTCGGTTTCGACGAATACAGCAGGAACCTGCCGTCGGAGAAGGCCCTCGAGCACTTGAACGACGTGCTGAGAAGCTTCGACGAGGCGGCCGACCTGCACTTCGTCGAGCGCGTGCGCACCACCCGCAGCGGGTACCTGGCCAGTTGCGGGCTCACGATCCCCCGAGTCGACAACGCCCGCCGCACCGTCGATCTGGCGGTCGAGTTCCAGCGCATCCTGGACCGGTTCGGCGCCCAGTTCGGCGCGACGCTCAGCCTGCGCGCCGGAATCGACACGGGCACGGTGACGAGCGGTCTCGTCGGCAAATCGCACATGGTGTACGACCTGTGGGGCGACGCGGTGAGTCTCGCGTTCCGCGTTCAGGGGGAGACGGACGAACCTGGGATCTTCCTCACGCAGCGTGTCCTCGACAAGCTCCCGGGCAGCCAGAACGTGTCGGCGGCCGGGGTGGTTCAGACCACGGCGGGCGAACAGCGGGTGTGGCGCCTGAACATCACGGATGCCCATGGCTAACTTCGTGAACCAGCCCTGGTTCTGGCCGGCCGTCATCATCGTGGTCGGGCTGCCCGTTGCGCTGCTCATCCTCACCGAGGTGCACAGTTCGCTCGTGCGCCGCGGAAGCCGCTCCGCCGGCATCGTCTCGCTGCTGCGCAACTTCATCGTCCCCGTGGGGGCCCTGCTGCTGCTCATCAGCCAGACGACGTCGCTCGACGTGGACTGGAACTGGACGAGGATCGTCGCAACAGTTTTCGGGTTCCTCGTCATCCTGCTCCTGGTGAACGCGCTGAACCTGATCCTGTTCGAGACCGCGCAGAAGGGGACGTGGCGGCAGCGCGTGCCGTCGATTTTCGTCCAACTGGTGCGGCTCGTGCTCATCATCGTGAGCCTGGGCCTGCTGTTCGCGTTCGTGTGGGGCGCGGACATCGGCGGCCTGTTCACCGCCCTCGGGATCGGGTCGATCGTGATCGGCCTCGCGCTGCAGAACGCGGTCGGGTCCGTCATTTCCGGTCTGCTGCTCCTGTTCGAGCAGCCGTTCGAGCTCGGCGACTGGCTGGATGCGGACGGCGTGCGGGGCAGGGTCGTCGAGGTGAACTGGCGCTCCGTGCACATCCAGACGGATGACGGCATCCGCATCGTCCCGAATGCGAGCCTCGCCGGCAGCTCGTTCGTGAACCTGAGCCGAAGCGACGGAGCGTTCTCGGTCGGATTCGTGCTGAAATTTTCGACGGATGACCCGCCCCAGGAGGTCATCGCGACCTGCCGGGAGGTGGCGCGCGGCCTCCCGCAATCGGTGCCGGGCGAGGAGGCGCTCGTCACGCCGATGCGCAAGGGGAACTACAAGGTCGCCCTCATGCTGAACTCGCCGAACGACGAATTCAGCGGACCGCGCCTGTTCAAGACCCGCATCTGGTACGCGGCCCGCCGCCGCGGCCTGCACTACGACAATGACCTCACCGACACGTTCCAGTCGGAACAGAACTACGAGGCGGCGCTTCTGACGGTGGCGCACCCCCTGTACCTGTCGAATGAGGATGCGCTCACGTTCCGCGACGAGGTGACCCTCGAACGGTACGGCGCCGGCGAGGTGGTGCAGCAGTGGGGGTCGACGCCGGAGGGGATGCGCTTCATCCTGAGCGGCACCGCGACGCTCGCCGCGCGCGGATCCGACGGCGCGGACATCCCCGTCGCGCAGTTGGGCAAGCGGGAGATCATCGGACTCGGGTCCCTGACGAGGCAGGCGGTCGCGGCGACCGTCACCGCCGACTCCGACCTGACCGTGCTGCTCGTGCCGAATGCGATCCTCGACCAGCTCGTCGCGTCCAATCCGCAGCTCGCCCTCGACATCGGCACCGAGATCGACAACCGCCGGGCGAAGACCCTCGCGCGGCTGAAGGAGTACGGCGTCGAGCCGGACCGCGAAGGCAAGTTCACCGCCTGATCGGCGCTGGCGGGACGGGCCGCCGGGGCCACCCGGCACCACGTAATCGGCGGGCGCGCGCTGGTACCGTGGGATGACCATGGCGTACGCGAACAGCATCCTCGATCTGGTGGGAAACACACCCCTCGTCAAACTCAATCGGGTCACCGAAGGAATTGCGGCGACCGTGCTCGTGAAGGTGGAATACCTGAACCCCGGCGCGTCGTCGAAGGACAGGATCGCGACCCGCATCATCGACGCGGCGGAGCGCGAAGGGAAGCTGAAGCCCGGTGGGACCATCGTGGAGCCGACGAGCGGGAACACCGGCATCGGGCTCGCGCTCGTCGCCCAGCAGCGCGGGTACCGTTGCGTGTTCGTGCTGCCGGACAAGGTCGGCGAGGACAAGCGCAGCGTGCTGACCGCCTACGGCGCCGAAATCGTCGTGTGCCCGACCGCCGTGGCCCCGGAGGATCCGCGCTCGTATTACAGCGTGTCGGACCAGCTCGTCCGCGACATCCCCGGAGCATTCAAACCGGACCAGTATTCGAACCAGAACGGACCGCTCAGCCACTACGAGACCACGGGTCCCGAGGTGTGGCGCGACACCGAGGGCGCCGTCACGCACTTCGTCGCCGGGGTCGGCACGGGCGGCACGATCAGCGGCGCAGGACGCTACCTGAAGGAGGTCTCCGGCGGAAAGGTCGTCGTCATCGGGGCCGACCCGGAAGGGTCCGTGTACTCGGGCGGGACGGGGCGGCCGTACCTCGTGGAAGGCGTGGGGGAGGATTTCTGGCCGACCGCGTACGACCCGAGCGTTGTGGATTTGATCGTCGCCTCCAGCGACGCCGAATCGTTCGCCATGACGAGGCGGCTCGCCCGGGAAGAGGGGCTCCTCGTCGGCGGCTCGAGCGGCATGGCCGTCGCCTCTGCGCTCACGGTCGCGCGGGAACTGCCCGCCGAGGCGGTCATGGTGATTCTGCTGCCCGATGGCGGCCGCGGGTACCTGGGCAAGATTTTCAACGACCGCTGGATGTCGTCGCACGGTTTTGCGCTGGGCGGCGGCGCTGAGACCGGCGACGGACCGACCGTCGCGCACGTGCTCGAGCGTCGCGACGGCGCCGAGCCGATCCTCGCCCACGTCACCGTGGGCACCGCTGTCGCGGACGCCATCCGGATTCTCCGGGACAGCGGGGCCCCCCGGCTTCCCGTGGTGGCCGCGGAACCTCCCGTCGTGATGGGCGAGGTGCTCGGATCCGTCGATGGGGCCACGCTTCTCGAACTCCTCGCCGCGGGCACGCTGACGTCGGCCGATCCGATCGACGCGGTCGCGGCGAGCGCCGTCGGACCGCCGCTTCCCCTCCTCGGCATCCACGAGTCGCTGGAGCGCGCACGCGACGTGCTCGACGCCGCGGATGCCGCCCTCGTCGCGCGCGACGGGAAACCGGTCGCCGTGCTCACCCGCGGCGACCTCCTCGACTACCTCGCCAGCTGAACCCCCAGTAGCCGCCCGAACTCGCGAAAGTGAAACCATGACCCACGACTTCAGCACCCGCGCCGTCCATGACGGCCAGGGGTTCGATCCCACCACGGGCGCGGTCATCCCGCCGGTGTATCTCACGACGACGTTCGTGCAGAAGAGCATCGGCGACCTGCGCAACGGATACGAGTACACGAGGGGCACGAACCCGACGAGGGACTCGCTGCAGCAGCAGCTGGCGAGCCTCGAGGGCGGCACGCGGGCCCTGAGTTTCGCGTCCGGCCTCGCCGCGGAGGATGCGCTCCTGCGCACGGTTCTGACCCCCGGGGACCACGTGCTCATGGGCAACGATGTCTACGGCGGCACCCACCGCCTCGTGAACCGCATCTTCGTACCGTGGGGCATCGGTTTGGGCGTCGTCAACATGAGCGACCTCGACGCGGTGCGCGCGGCAATCACCCCCGCCACGACGGTGCTGTGGGTCGAGACGCCGAGCAACCCGCTCATGACGATTTCGGACATCGCGGCGCTCGCCGACATCGGCCATGAGGCCGGCGCTCTCGTCGTCGTGGACAACACGTTCGCCTCGCCGTACCTGCAGAACCCCCTCGCGTTGGGGGCGGACATCGTCGTGCACTCCACCACCAAGTACCTCGGCGGGCACTCGGACGTGCTCGGCGGCGCCATCATCCTGAATGACGAGGAGCTCGCCGACCGGATCGGATTCGTGCAGTTCGCGGCCGGCGCGGTGTCCGGGCCGATGGATGCGTGGCTCACGACGAGGGGAATCAAGACGCTGTCGCTGCGCATGGAACGGCACAGCGCGAACGCGCAGGCGATCGCGGAGGCGCTCGTCGGGCATCCGGCGCTCGAGCACGTCTACTACCCCGGACTGCCCGAACATCCGGGGCACGGGCTCGCCGCACGGCAGATGCGCGGCTTCGGCGGCATGCTCTCGATCACGTTCCGGGGCGGCGCGGCCGCGGCACGGACGTTCGCGGAATCGACGACGCTGTTCCAGCTTGCCGAATCCCTCGGAGGCGTGGAGTCGCTCGTGAATTATCCCGCGGAAATGACTCACGCATCGGTGCGAGGCACTGAGCTGGAGGTGCCGGACAATCTTGTTCGGCTGTCCGTCGGGGTGGAGGATGCGCCCGACCTCATCGCCGACATCCTCGCTGCACTGACGTAGCCGCTCCCTGAGCGCCGCCCTGAGGGATCGCCTGCGATCGTCTCGAAGGGGGGGCCGAAGGCCGTCTCGAAGGGAGCCAGCAAGCGACTCCCCGCTACGGTGTCGTCGTCGCGGTGACCTCCAGGGGAGTGGCAGGCTGCTCCCGCTGGGTGGCAATCGCGGTCGCCGCCGACACGCTCACCAGGACGATCGCGGCAACCTGCAGCAGGGTCAGTTCCTGACCGAGGATGAGCAGACCGAAGAACGCGGCGATCACGGGCGCGCAACTCGTGATGATCGCGTACAGCCTGGGCGTGATCCTCCGCAACACGACGAGGTCGAGGCTGTACGGTATCGCCGAGCTCAGCACGCCAACCGCGACGAGCAGGCCAATGACCCGCCAATCGATCGCGCTGTAATCCACGACCACGAGTGCGAGCGGTACAACGATGACGAGCGAGATGATGCTGGCCATGCTGAGACCCTGCAGCCCCGGGAAACGTGCGGCGACCGTGCGCGTCACCAGGATGTAGCCTGCCCAGCACCCTCCGGCCAGCAGCGCGAGCAGGATGCCGACGACATCCATGCGGCCGTCGTTTCCGGCCAGAAGGTACACGCCGACCCCTGCGCCGAGCGCGCACGCGACATCGAGAATCCGCCTCGAGGTGATCAGCGCGATCGCGAGCGGGCCGAGGAACTCGATCGTGACGGCGACACCCAGCCCCACGCGGCCGACCGCCTCGTAAAAGCTCAGATTCATCACCGCGAGGATCACTCCGAGGCCGATCACCGGCCACAGCGTGCGCAGGCTGTGGCCGCGCAGCGTGGGGCGCACGAAGGGAAGGAGAACGATCGCCGTGATGAGCTGGCGGACGGCCACGACCACGATCGCGCCGACGACGGGGATGAGCAGACCGGCCAGCGATGAGCCGAAATTGATGCTGACCTGGCTCGCCAGTTGGGTGGTCGCGCCGATGTTCCGGTCGCGCAGAGTGGTCACTCCTCCGAGAGTAGACGGTTCGCGCGGGTGGGCGGTCATCGGGGGTCGGTGGCAGGTGCGAGACTTGCTGTGCGTTGCGCCGAGTTCGCGTGCGGTGATGGACGAAATCGGCGGCGTTTCCTCTCCCCTTGTCCCCAGGAAAGTGACGGGCATGAGCCTGAAGGGCCTTGAGCCGATTGTGCCTCCGGCACCCGCCGGAACCGTCGGTCTGCTGCAGGGTTCCGCCCTGTACATCGCGTCCGTGCTGGGAACCGGAATCCTCGTGCTGCCGGCGCTCGCGGCCACCGTCGCCGGTCCCGCATCGATTCTCGCGGTCGTTGCCGTGCTCGTGGTGTCCATCCCGCTCGCCGGCACGTTCGCGGCGCTCGCGGCCCGGTATCCGGATTCCGGCGGAGTCGCGACGTTCGCACGGCTCGCGCTCGGACCCGCCGCCGCGCGGATCGCCGGGTACTGGTTCTTTTTCGGCGTGTGCGTCGGTGCACCCGTGGTCGCGGTGCTCGGGGCCTCCTACATCGGCGCGATCTTCAACGCGCCCCGCTGGGTCGTCATCGTGATCGCCGTGCTCATTTTCGCACCACCGCTCGTCGCCAATGCGTTCGGGCTGAGAGTTTCCGGCCCCGTGCAGCTGGTCCTGACGGCATCCCTCGTCACGGTCGTGATCGGGGTGGTGGCGGTGAGCGCGCCAGCCGCCCGTGCGGCCAATTTCACCCCGTTCCTGCCGCACGGCTGGGCGGGCGTCGGGGCGGCGATCAGCCTGTTCGTGTGGGCTTTCGCGGGGTGGGAGGCGGTCACCCACCTTGCGAGCGAGTTCCGGAATCCGCGGCGCACCATTCCGCTTGCGACGGCGATTGCGATTGCCGCCGTCGGCATCTCCTACCTCGCCCTGCAGATCATCACGATCGCCGTGCTGGGTTCGGATGCGGGCTCCGGCGCCGTCCCGTTGCTCGACCTCGTGGCCGCCACCGCACCCGGCGTTGGACCGGCGGCCGTCGCGATCATTGCCGGGGTTGTCGCGGTCGGGGTGCTGAACACGTACTTCGGGGCGTTCGCGAAGCTGGGCGCGTCCCTCGGCCGGGACGGGGATTTGCCGCGATGGATGGCGGCCGGCGCGAACACCGGGGGCGTCCCGCGCCGCAGCCTCCTCGTCGTCGCCGGGCTTGCGGGCGCGTACCTTGTCGCCCTGATCGTCGCCGACCTCGACCTTGCCGCGTTCGTTCTCATCCATACGAGCTGCATGGTGGCCGTGTACGCCCTGGGGATGATTGCCGCGGTTCGGCTCCTCGAGCGGTTCTCGGTGGGCTGGTGGATGGCGGTCGTGTCCTGCGTATTAGTCGCCGGGCTTCTCGTGCTCGCGGGCATCCACCTCCTGATCCCGGCCGGCCTCGCGCTCGCCGCCGTCGCGGTGACCGTGGTCAAACTGGGGCGCCCTGCTGAGGGGGTGGGAAGGCCCCTCTGGGCATGGAGTCGCCCACAGCGGTGGCGTGGTAATTCGACTTAGACTCGTGCCGCCTGAACCAGATACCGTTGGCTCATGAGAATCCTCCTCGTCGGCGCCGGAGGCGTCGGCAATGCGATCGCGAAGATCGCCGCCCGCAGATCCTTTTTCGAACTTCTGGTCGTGAGCGACTACGACCTCGCGCGCGCCGAAGCGACCGTCGCCTGGGTCGCCGAGAAGCACCCCGGCGTGGCCGGCCGCTTCGTCGCGGCGAAGATCGACGCGTCTAACCCCGACGATGTGGCCGCCGTCGCGAAGGAGCACGGCGCCACGCACGTGATGAACGCGGTGGAGCCGAAATTCGTGCCGACGATCTTCGCCGGCGCGCTCGCCGCCGGTGCCGACTACCTCGACATGGCGATGAGCCTGTCGGAGCCGCATCCGACGAATCCGCACGAAGAGACCGGCGTGAAACTCGGCGACGACCAGTTCGCGCAAAGCCCCGACTGGGAGAAGGCGGGGCGCCTCGCGCTCGTGGGGATCGGGGTCGAGCCCGGGCTTTCGGATGTGTTCGCCCGCTACGCCGTCGACCACCTGTTCAGCGAGGTGGAGGAACTGGGCGTGCGCGACGGAGCGAACCTCGTCGTGCGCGACGAGGACGGCAACGAGATTTTCGCGCCATCCTTCAGCATCTGGACCACGATCGAGGAATGCCTGAACCCTCCCGTGATCTGGGAGAAGGATCGCGGCTGGTACACGACAGCCCCGTTCAGTGAGCCCGAAGTCTTCGACTTCCCGGAGGGGATCGGCCCTGTCGAGTGCGTGAACGTGGAGCACGAAGAGGTGCTGCTCATGCCGCGCTGGCTGCCCGCGAAGCGCGTGACCTTCAAGTACGGGCTCGGCGAAGAGTTCATCGGCATCCTGAAAACGCTCAACCAGCTCGGCCTCGACAAGACCCAGCCCATTCGGGTGCGGTCGGCGGACGGGCCCGTGATGGTCGCCCCGCGCGATGTCGTGGCCGCGGGCCTCTCGGACCCTGCCACGATCGGGCCGCGGATGACGGGCAAGACGTGCGCGGGCGTGTGGGTCACGGGAACCGGAAAGGACGGCAAGCCCCGTTCGACCTACCTCTACCACGTGAGCGACAACGAGTGGACGATGGCCGAGTACGAGAGCCAGTGCGTCGTGTGGCAGACCGCCCTGAACCCGGTGATAGCGCTCGAACTCCTCGCGACAGGCGTATGGACCGGTGAGGGAGTTCTCGGGCCCGAAGCGTTCGACGCGAAGCCGTTCCTCGACCTCATGGCGGCCCCGGAGTCTGATGGCGGGTACGGGCAGCCGTGGGGCATCCGCGAACAGTGAGTCCCGCTCTGGAGAAAATCTGCACGTTCTCCACACCCGGAGTTTTTCCCAGAACCCAACCATAGTTCCGTTTCATGTTCCTTACATGTGCTTGCATGTGCAGAACATGTAAAATTGGAGGATGGGTGTCATGCTGCAAGTGAGAAACGTTCCTGTCGAGGTTCATGAGGAGCTTAAGCGTCGCGCAAAGGCTGCCGGAATGTCGCTTTCGGACTACGTAGGCCAGCGGCTCAAAGATCTGACTGAGCAACGTACAACGGAGGAAATCTTCGCGGAGGCCGAGCGGCTCGGAGGCTGGGCGAGCGGCGAGCAGATTCTGGAGTCGATTCGGGAGGGTCGCGAGGAGCGTGAGCGGGAGCTGAACCGGTGACAGCGAGCATTGTCGTCGATGCCTCGGCCATCATCAACAGCTTTGCCAGAATCGGACCGGTCGCGTCCCAGGCGAGGGAAATGATGCGAGGGCGGATGCTGAATGCACCGCACCTCATTGACCTTGAGGTCGCCAATGCGCTTCGGCGGCAGGTGCGCGTGGGGCTCGTCGATGGGCCACGAGCCGAACTGCATTTGAGAGCGCTGTCCCGGATGCCGGTTCGTCGTCATGCCCATCAGGTGCTTCTCGCACGTGTCTGGCGGCTTCGCGACAACTTTTCGGCGTATGACGCAAGTTACGTGGCGTTGGCCGAGGTCATGCGCGCGCCGCTTCTCACGGCCGATCTTCGCCTGGCTGAAGCTGCCGAACAGTATTGCGAGGTCGAGCGGCTCGACGAATAGGCTTGAGCGCATGACGGATGCAGCGGACCCGGTAGCAGCAGCCAAACGAGCCGTCGAGGAAGCCGAAGCGGCGCTCGCGAAGGCGCAGGCGGATGCCGCCGCGGCAGCCGCACCGCTCCCTGAGGGATCGCGCAGCGATCGTCTCGAAGGGAGCATCCACAGACCGGCGCCGCTGAAGGCCGATGCAGTAGCCGCCATCCGGCACGGCTACGCGTTCGACGGGTCGGTTCTCGAGATCGGCGCGCTCGTGAACGGGGACGTTGACGCCGCGGTGCAGGTGCGCATCCCGATCGGCATGCTCAACCGCCACGGACTCGTAGCTGGCGCGACCGGCACCGGGAAGACCCGAACCCTGCAGGTGCTCGCGGAGCAGCTCTCCGCCGCTGGAGTGCCGGTGTTCGCCGCGGACATCAAGGGAGACCTCACGGGAGTGTCCACCCCGGGCGCGCCGAGCGACAAACTGCTCGCCCGCACCAGGGGCATCGGGCAGGACTGGAGTGCGACGAGTTTCCCCACCGAATACTTCAGCCTCGGCGGCGTCGGGCTCGGCGTGCCGGTGAGGGCGACGCTCTCCGGGTTCGGCCCGACCCTGCTCTCCAAGGTTCTCGGACTCAACGACACCCAGGAATCGTCGCTCGGCCTCGTGTTCCACTACGCGGCGAAAGCCGGGCTGCCGCTCGTCGACCTCGCCGACCTGCGCGCGGTGCTCACGTGGCTCACGAACGAGGGCAAGGACGACCTCAAGAACCTCGGCGGGCTGTCGACGTCCACTGTGGGTGTGATTCTGCGCAACTTGATCGCGTTCGGCGATCAGGGCGCCGACGTGTTCTTCGGTGAGCCGGAGATTGACACGGCCGAGTTTCTGCGGACGGCATCCGATGGCCGCGGCATCATCAGCCTGCTCGAGGTGCCGGGCGTGCAGGACAAGCCCGCGCTGTTTTCCACCTTCCTGATGTGGCTCCTCGCCGACCTGTTCAACGACCTGCCGGAAGTGGGCGACACCGACAAGCCGAAGCTCGTGTTCTTTTTCGACGAGGCGCATTTGCTGTTCCAGGATGCGTCGAAGGATTTCCTGAACTCGATCGTCCAGACGGTGCGCCTCATCCGCTCGAAGGGCGTCGGCATCGTGTTCGTGACGCAGACGCCGAAGGATGTGCCGGACGAGGTGCTCGCGCAGCTCGGCTCCCGCATCCAGCACCAGCTTCGCGCACACACGCCGGATGCCGCGAAGGCGCTTCGCGCGACGGTCTCGACGTATCCGATGTCCGGCTACGACCTCGAAGAGGTGCTCACCCAGCTGGCCACGGGGGAGGCGATCGTCACGGTCATGAGCGAAACCGGTGCGCCGACCCCCGTCGCATGGACGCGCGTGCGGGCGCCCCAGGGGTCGATGGATCCGTCCCCGATCGAGGCGGTGAGGTCGGCGATCGCCGCGTCGCCCCTGCAGGCGAAATACGGGAAGGTCATCGACCCGGAGTCGGCGCGGGAGATTCTGGCCAGGAAGCTGGCTGCGGCGTCGGCTGCCGCATCCGCGCTCGACGAAGCCGCCCAGGCGAAAGCCGACTACGAGCGCATGCAGAAGGAGTGGGAGAAGACCGCCCCGCGCACCACGACGCCGCGCACCACCTCGACCCGATCGCGCACGACGACGAGGCGCACGAGCCGGAAGGAATCCAATCCGATCATCGATTTCCTCGGCTCGCGGAAGGGCCAGTCGCTCGTGACAACCATCGTGCGCGGGATATTCGGCACAACCCGTCGCCGGTGACGCGTCGGGCGTGTTGCCCTTTTTCTATCGGCCCGGTGCGCCGGACTGACGCAGTTTTCACGATCCGGCGGGCACGCGGCTCCCAGCATCCCGGCCTAGCCTTGGGACAACGAGTTCGAGAGGTGTGCTGATGGCTGGCCCTGGGTTGCGCGGCGGAACGGGGATCGGGGATCAGCCGGCCCTGCGCACGTCCACGGGTCGCAGCTGGTTGATTGTCGGCGCTCTCATGATGGTGATCTGCGGCGGGATCCTGCTTGCGCTGAGTTCGCGGCAACCGCTCATCGGGTTTTTGGGTGCAGGGATTGTTGCTGTGCTCTACGCACTCATGGTTCTCGTGTCCCTGGTGGTCCGGCGTCAGCGGGTGAAACTCGTCACGCTCGCCGTGTTGCTGGTCGCGATGGCGGCAACGGCACTCGGTTTTGTCCTCGTGATTTCCGCCACAGAGTGGGCGCCGGTGGTTTAGGGACGGCCTGATTGCGGCGCTCGGGCCAGCCTCAGTTTGACGTCGGCGAGCGACGGATTCGTGGCAGCGCTGCCATCCGGGAACAGCACGGTGGGCACCGTCTGGTTGCCGTTGTTGAGGGAGGCGACGAGTTCAGCGGTGCCGTCGACTTCCTCGATGTTGATTTCGCGAATGGCGATGCCTTCCTTCGCCAGTTGCCCCTTGAGCCGGGTGCAGTAGCCGCACCACGTGGTGCTGAACATGGTGATGGTGCCGGCATCGGGGAGGAAGGAAGTCGCTGGGGTCATGCTTCCACCGTAGCTGGACTTACTCGGTCGTGCTGTGTGCACGGGTGGCGACGTACACGGTGTTCGAGGAGACTCCGCCGGTGAGCGCATTATCGAAGTCGACGGTGTGCGCGATCGAGGTCTCGAATACAGTGCCAAGTCGGACGAGAAATTCGTCGTCGGGCGGGTCATCCGACCAGAGAGCGAACACGCCGCCGACCGCGAGGTGGCCGCTCAGTCGCTCGAGGCCGGGCACGGCGTAGAGGTCGGCGTGGCCCGGGTCGAGCTGATGGCGGGGGGAGTGGTCGACGTCCAGCAGGATCGCGTCGTAGTGCTTCGACGGTTCCTGGCGCATGATGTCGAAGAAGTCGCCGAGGACGAGCGTCGTGCGGATGTCCCCGGTCAGCTCCGCAGACACGGGCAACAGCCCCCGCTCGTGCCAGTCGATCACTGCAGAAAGTGCGTCGACGACCTCGAGCGATGCAACCCTGGAATTCCCGAGCGCGGCCACGGCCGTGTATCCGAGACCCAATCCTCCGACCAGTACGCTTAGGTTCTCGCCACTCGCTGCCGCGAGGCCGAGATCGGCCAGCGCCACCTCCGCAACCGTGAACAGGCTCGACATGAGGAATTCGTCGCCGAGCTTCACCTCGAACACGTCGATGTCGAGGGTGGGTTCCCGACGGCGCCGCAAAGTGAGCTCGCCCATCGGGGTTTCCTGCCAGTCCAGTTCCTCGAAGCGGGCGCTCATGATAGGCCCAGCCTACCTATCCCCACCGGGCCTCCAGCGGCAAACGTGCGGCGTGCAGCCCGCGCTCACCGTCGACGTCAGTCCATCGTTGTCACAGTGATGTCGGCGTCATCTCCGGCATCGATGCCCTCAGCAACTCGGATGGCCTTCTTGACTGGCAACACGTAGCATCCGGATTCGTTGTCGGGAAATACCGATGTGGACCAGCGGGAGTGTCCGATCATCGCAGCCACCCGCACAGACCCAAACCCGCGCTTGTGCGGACGCGGCACATCCTTGATTTCGTCCGAGGCGCCCTTCGGGAGCGTCACGAAGACCCACGTGGTCGATTCCTTCGCCGACCATTGCCACAGTGTCGCGGTGAAGGTGTAGGTGGATTCCGGCATGGGGTGAGTTTAGCCAGCCGGCCCAAGAGCATCGATTCAACTGCAACTAAATGATTGCAGTAAGGAAAAATGTATGCAACTATTTAGTTGCAGTTACCGATCACATCAGGAGAGAATAATGACCATGACATCCAACCCGCCGTCAGTCGTCGACAGTGACGCCTTCACCGTGCGGCGAACCATCACGATTGCAGCTTCGCCCGCGAAAGTGTGGGCCGCCATCAGCGAGCCCGAGCACCTTTCGAAGTGGTTCCCGCAAGCCGCAGCATTCGACACCGTGGCGGCCGGCAGCGCCGGTACCTTCACGTTCGAGGGACACGGCACGTTCCCCGTTGAGGTCGAAGAGTTCGATGCGCCGAACTCGATCGCGTACCGCTGGGGCGGCCCGGACGACGACCCGTCGAAGCCGCTCGATCCGGACAACTCCACCGTGTTCCGCTTCACGCTCGAAGCGATCGATGGTGGTACCCGGCTCACGGTCGTCGAGAGCGGCTTCAACTTTGGCGACGACCCGGCGAAGAACATGGAAGACCACCGTGGTGGCTGGGACTGGGAGCTCGACGAACTGGTCGCCTACCTCGAGGGTGCATGACCGCCACACTCGTACTCGTGTTTGCCGCCCTCGGGGATGACACCCGGTGGAGCATTCTGGCAGCGCTCGGCGAGGGGGAGGCATCCGCGTCCGCCCTCGCCGAGCGGTTGCCGGTGAGCCGCCAGGCCATCGCGAAACACCTCGCCGTCCTGCGCGACGCCGGGCTCGTGGAGCCCGTGCGCGCCGGACGCGCGGTGCGCTACCGCGTGCTGGGGGCGCAACTCAGTGCCACCGCGCAACAACTCGACGCAATCGGCGCGGAGTGGGATCGCCGCCTGGCGGTCATCAAGCAGATCGCAGAAGGGCTATAGTCCACAATTGCCGGGAGCCACCGCGCCAGTGTCTGCGGTGGCGAATACACTGGGGATCAGGAACCGACGGAAGAGGCGACGATGAGCATCCCGGCAAGCGCGGCGAGTCCGAACGAACGGTCCGCCATGCAGGTCGCGCGCGAGACGGCACTCGGTGAGATTTCGGATGTCCTGCTCAATTTTGAGCACACCATCAGCCGGGCGAAGAAAGCACTTGCGCGCGTGCGCAAACTTGGTGGCGACCAAAACGTCGAGTTGGCGCTCATTGAGGCGATCGCGGATCTTGAGCGCACCCATAAACGCCTCATGCAGGACACCTATTACGCCGGCGACTCTGTGCGACTCATCTGACCGTGCGCAGCGGTCTCGAAATTCAGGCGGCCCTTGCCAAGTTCGTGGCCAAGTGGGGCGACTACGACGGTAGCGAAAAAGCTGAGGCGCAGACTTTCCTGAACGAACTGTTCGCGTGTTACGGCTCCGACCGCAGCGAGGTGGGGGCGAAGTTCGAGCACTTCGCGGCATCCGCTGGGTTCATGGACCTTTTCTGGCCGGGTCACTTGATTGTGGAGATGAAGGCGCCGACGGTCGCGCTGGAGAAGGCGGCGGATCAGCGGGAACGGTATTGGAAGGAATCATCGGATTCGGCACATCATGTGCCGGCGGCGCGATTCGTTGTGGCCTGCAACTTTCGCGAGTTCGAGGTGTGGGAGCCGGGCAGCTACCCGATGGAGGCGCGCACGCGTTTCCCGATTGAGGAGTTGCCTGATCGCTACGATTCGCTCCTATTCCTGCAGTCGGAGACGGTCGAGCCGGTGTTCTCGGAGCATCGTCGCGAGCTGACGACGGAGGCGGCGACGCACATTGCCGCGCTCTACAACTCGCTGGCCGACAGGGGTGCGGCGCCGATCGACGAGATCCAGCGTTTCACGATGCAAGTGGTGTGGTGCCTGTTCGCTGAAGACTTGGGAATGCTCGACGGCTACCCGCTGCAGAACACCGTGGATGCGCTGCTGAAGGAGAAGGAACCGGACTCTGCCCGTGACATCGGCTACCTGTTCTCCCTGCTGAACCAGAAAGGCAACCACAACCGGCAGGGCCGCTACGAGGGCACTCGCTATGTGAACGGCGAGCTGTTCAAACACCCGGCGGCCGTATTCATGAACCGCGAGGAGCTTCTGCACTTGCGCGGTGCGGCCGAGTTCAACTGGCGCGCCGTTGATCCGACGATTTTTGGCTCTCTCATGGAGGGCGTGTTGGGCGAGGAGCGACGTGACAAGCTCGGCGCTCACTACACGCACGAGTCGGACATCATGAAGATCGTCATTCCGACCATCGTTCGGCCGTGGCGCGAGCGCATCAAGGCCGCGAAGACTCCCGCCGAAGCACGCGATCTGCTCGATGAACTGTGTGCCTTCCGCGTGCTCGACCCGGCGTGCGGATGCGGCAACTTTCTCTACGTCGCCTACCGTGAACTGCGTGGCCTCGAGTTTGAACTCAAGAGCCGAATGACGGCACTCGCCCAGAAGACTGGATCGCCTGTGCCGAGCGGTCCGCTTCCGTACTACCCTCTGGCGAACGTGTACGGCTTGGACATCGAGGGCATCGCGGTGCTCATCGCGCGGGTCACCCTGTGGATGGGGCACCGCCAAATGGTGGACCGCTATGGCGAGGCGGAGCCTGTGCTGCCGCTCGTGGACTTGTCCGGAATTCGCACTGCGGATGCACTCAAGACCGAGTGGCCGGAGGTCGACGCGATCATCGGCAACCCGCCGTTCCTTGGATCGCAGTTGCTGCGTGCCGGGCTTGGTGGGCAGTACGTGGACTGGCTCGGCAACCACTTCGGTGTGGGTATTCGCGACCTGTGCGTATATTGGTTCCGACGTGCCCAGGATGCCTTGAAGCCCGGTCAACGGGCAGGGCTCGTCGGCACGAACTCTGTGGCCCAGAATCGTGGCCGGGACGCCTCGCTTGACTACATCGTCGAGACTGGCGGTGTGATCACGGATGCCGTGAGCAGCCAGCGCTGGCCGGGCGACGCGAAGGTGCACGTGAGCATCGTGAACTGGGTCAAAAAACCAGAAACACCGCCAACCTCGTTCGAGCTCGACGGCAAGTCGGTTGCGGGAATCACATCGTCACTGAAGGTTGGCGCTGACGACGAGTGGTCACCGAAAGCTTTGGTGGCGAATCGTGACCATTGCTTCCAGGGACCGATCCCGGTGGGGAAGGGATTTATTATCTCCGCCGCGGTTGCCAAATCTCTGTTGAGCGATGCATCGGCAGAGTATCGTAGCGTCGTTCGGCCATATCTCACCTCAAGCGACATTGCCGATGACCCTCGCCAGGAGCCCAGCCGGTGGGTAATTGATTTCGCCAAAATGTCGCTCGAGCGCGCGGCAAACTTCCCAAGAGCCCTCGAGATCGTGCGTCGAGATGTTCGGCCGTTTCGCGAAACAGTGAGACGTGAAGGGCATCGAAAGAATTGGTGGCTATTCGGTGAGCCCCGAGTGGGGCTGCGCAAGGCGATCAAAGCGCGCACTCGTTACGCGGCCGTCGGTGCGCACGGGAAGCGGATGTTGATTGCGTGGCAACAATCGTGGACGTTGGCGAGCAATGCCAACATGGTCTTTGCCTTCGACGA
>OEIU01000224.1_pt1 | contig 57295 bp, 48 predicted proteins | sample 1539221 | NCBI WGS metagenome assembly OEIU01 (sample SAMN03792071, study PRJEB22550) | activated sludge metagenome | feature: wastewater treatment plant; material: activated sludge; isolation source: Wastewater treatment plant of a petroleum refinery complex | place: Argentina: Zarate | collected... | reverse complement strand
TCAGCTCCACAATTTTCCTGAACTCACACACCCTCGGCTGCGTCATTGTGAAGTGTCGCGACATCGTTTTCCCTGCGAGGGGTCATCGACCCGAGTTGATGACGGTGCCGTCTTTGGCGACCAGCCTGGCCGGCGACCCATTCGTGGCGGCGACACGCGGGGCGGCCGCCGAACAGATCGATACTGAATCCCGCCCCACTTAGACTTGCCACGTCTCGTGGAGTTTTCGAAGGAGGGCCTGTGCATCAGGTACGACGGCGCCTGCGGCACCTCATCCGTCCGCTGTGGGTGCGCTGGAGTACCGAACTTCGCGCAGTGTGGCGGCGGCTGCCGGTGCGGCCCCGAACGGTGCTGTACGAATCCTTTGCCGGAAACGGCGCCGTCTGCAACCCGGAGGCAATTTTCCGGGAACTCCTGTTGGCCCCGGATATGGCGGACCTGCGTCATACCTGGGTGCTCAAGGATCTCCGAAGCCACCGGGCCATCCGGTCGGAGTTTGCGGAACATCCCGGTGTGAGATTTGTGCGGTACCGTTCCGCCCGGTACTTCCGGGCGCTCGCGACCAGCGAGTATCTCATCAACAACGCCACCTTCCCGCCGGAGTTCAGCAAGCGCACCGGGCAGACGTATCTGAATACGTGGCATGGAACCCCCTTGAAACAAATGGGTTACGACATGCCGAACGGCGCGCTGGAGTCCGCAAACACGCTGCGGAACTTCGTCTCCGCTGACTTTCTGCTCTCACAGAATTCCTTCATGACGCGTCAGATGTACGAGGGTGCCTACAAGTTGCGAGGAATATTCCGGGGACTCATTATCGAGGAGGGCTACCCCAGAGTCGACCGGCAATTCATGGATGAGTCCGCCCGACAGGCAGGCAGGGCCCAATTGGAGTCCGCCGGAATCGAGCTCGGCGAACGGGAGATCGTGCTCTACGCCCCGACCTGGAAGGGGGATTCGTTCTCGTCACCGGATGACGATGCTCGCGAACTCCTCGACGCGGCTCGGGACCTGCAACGATCGTTGGGCGAAGACAACTATGTCGTTCTGCTCAAGACCCACCAGATCATTCACCACTTTGCGGCAGCCGACACCGAATACCGGCCGGTCCTCGTTCCCAACGAGATCCCGACGAACACCGTGCTGGGTGTGAGCAGCATCCTCATCACCGACTACTCCTCGATCCTTTTCGACTTCTTGTCCACGGGCCGGCCAATACTCTTCTATCGGCCGCATCCTGCCGACTACAACTCGTCCCGTGGCACCTACTTTGACCCCGAACAGCTGCCCGGGCCGGTGTGCGATACCATCCAACAGGCCACGGACGCGGTGCGCTCCTGTGTGCGAGGCGGGCTCCCGGTGGGCGCGACCGCCACCCGTTACGCGCAGTGGCAGGAACGGTTCGCGGGCTGCGACGATGGAAACTCCAGCAGTCGGGTCGTGGACGTGGTTTTCCGAGGTCAGGCGGACGACCACAACACCGTGTCCATCGCCGATGACTCCCGCACGGCACTTCTGTTGCACCTCGGGTCGTTGCGTCCCAACGGCATCACCTCGTCGGCGCTCACCCTCGTGAGCCTGCTCGACCACACCCGTTTCGATGTCTCTGTCGTCTTCAATCGGCCCTCCGAGGCCGGGCAACTCGCGAGCCAGTCGCGCATCGACCCGCGAGTGCGCCAATTCCACCGCGTCGGCGGCATGGGCGGCAGCAGTGTCGATCGATTGCGGCGACGACTCTCCGAGGTGCGCGGCAAACGAAGCGTGCATGCCTCTTCTGCCGCGCAGCGCCGCATGTGGGACGACGAATGGACCCGATGCTTCGGGGGCACCCGATTTAGCCACGTTGTGGATTTTGACGGGTACGGTCCGTTCTGGGCGACACTCCTCCTGCACGGTCGGGCCACGAGCAACTCGATCTGGCTCCACAACGACATGGTCGCAGAAACGGATCGCATCATCCGCGGACGGAAGCGAATCCGGCTCTCGCTTGGCGCCGTATTTGCGCTCTACCCCGAGTACGACGCCCTGGTGTCTGTTTCGCCATCGCTCAGCGACGTCAACCGCAGGGCACTCAGTGCGCGATATGGGATCGAACCGGCGCGGTTCGTGTCGGCACGAAACCTCATCCACGACCAACACATCCTCAGTGCCGCCCAGGCTCCCCTCGAGGAAGTCGTCACGGGCGGCGACGAACAGGAGAGCATTCCAGAGTGGGCCATCGAGCTTTCTCCTTCTCGCAGATCCGCCTCTGGTGACAAAACCTCGTGGTTCATCACCGTCGGCCGCTTCTCTACCGAAAAGAACCAGTCACGGCTTCTGCGTGCGTTTCACACCGTGCACCGAACCCACCCGGAAAGCCGAATGCTGCTGGTCGGCTACGGGCCACAGCGCGGCGAATTGGAGCAGCTCATCCAAAGCCTCGGCCTGGAGGCGTGCGCATTCCTTGTCGGCCCGTACAACAATCCGTTTCCGATCCTCGCCGCCGCGGACTGCTTCGTTCTCTCCAGCGATCATGAAGGGCAGCCCATGGTGATCCTGGAAGCAGCAATCCTCTCACTGCCCATTGTCTCCGTGAACTTCGACACCATCCGCGACGCACTCCCCGACAGCGTCATCCACATCGTCGACCAGTCTGACGAAGCGCTCGCCGAAGGGATGCTGGCGTTCCTGCGCGGCGAGGTCGCCCCCCAACGTCTGGATGTCGAGAGTTACAACCGCGCGGCGATGGACGAGTTTGTGACGGCGATTGGCGTCAACGCACCTGTCTGAGGGTTCCCACGGGATGATTGCCGTGGCAACCGGATGCCTCCCCGTTGTTCAACGGGCTTTGTGGCTGTCCCAGCGGAGCGTCGCCGCGGCAAGGACTGTTGCGACCAGTGTCGCAGTCAGGATCGCGATCTTCGCTCCATCGGATTGCACAGCCCCAGGGAACGACAGCTCGGCAATGAGCAGGGATACCGTGAACCCGATACCGGAGAGCAACCCGACCGGGACGAGGTCGCGCAGGTTGAGCGTCTCCGGAAGGCGCAGTGCACTGAAGCGCGTGACGAGGGCGGTCGTGGCCAGCACGCCCACCAGTTTTCCGACAACAAGGCCGACCACGATCGCGGTCACCACGGGCTGCGCAAACAGGGCGCCGGCGCCGCCCGCATCCACGATCGAAACACCGGCAGCGAAGAACGCGAAGATCGGCAGGGCGACGGCCGCCGACCACAGGCGCACGGCGTGCTCATAGTGGTGGGTGCGCGGGCGCGGTTCGTCGTAGAGGAGCCTCGCGGGAACGACAACGCCCAGCAGCACACCGGCAATGGTGGCGTGCACCCCGGAATCGTGCATGAGGGACCACGCCACGAGCGCGAGCGGGAGCAGAATCCACCAGCGCGGTTTGCGCATCCGAACGGCGAGGGCGAACACGGCAATGGCGAGGATCGCGAGCACGAGGGCGAGAATGTTGATGCCCGCGGTGTAGAACACGGCGATGATCACGATCGCCAACAGGTCGTCCACGACGGCTAGGGCAAGGAGGAATGTTCTCAGCGCCGTCGGCAACCCGCGGCCGAAGATCGCCAGAATCGCAAGGGCAAACGCAATGTCGGTGGCGGTGGGAATGGCCCAGCCCCGGAGAGCGCCGGGGTCGCCGGCGACGAGAACAATGCCGATGTAGAGTGCGGCGGGAAGCACCATCCCGCCGATCGCCGCAAAGATCGGCACAGCAGCTTCCTTCATGTTCCGCAGGCTTCCCGCGACGAACTCGTGTTTGAGTTCCACCCCCACGACGAAGAAGAAGATGGCCAGCAGGCCGTCGGTTGCCCAGGCTGCGAGCGAAAGGTCCAGGTGCAGTGCTGCGGGGCCGACAACAACCTCCGACAGTTCGAAATAGCCGGCGCGCCACGGGGAATTTGCCCACACCAGCGCGATGAGCGCAGCGACGACCAGGAGGCCGCCGCTCGTGGTTTCCAGAGTCAGCCAGCGGCGAACGCGCTTACGTCGGGAGGGGGTGATGGGGGGTTCGGACATACAACTCCAAGGGATCAGCGCCCCAGCGACAGGGTCATCGAGGGAACCGCCGACCAGACTTCCCGGCAACCCAAAGAAACCAGTCTAACGGGAAGCGCGCAATAGGCTCGCAGAATGGAATCTGCGACAACCGCACTTCAGGTGGCTGACTGGCGAATTCAAATGTGTGAACTCTATTCGCGCGTTCGAAAACTGAGCCTCGAGGACCCGCCCGCCGCGCACCGCGCGTGGCGCGATCGGCGCGACGAGTTGTTCGCCACCCATCCGGCGACCCCGCTGCTTGCGGGGGATCGCGCAGCTTTCACTGGTCTGCCGGTGGCAGACTACGACCCTGGCTGGCGGTTCGAGTGCGCCATTCGGGCACCACTCAGGTCGGCGATGATGCGCGCAGAGACAGCCACGGATGGCGTTGTTCCGTTCGAACTAATTGGCACGATTTCCGCGCCAGAGGTCGGCGAACTCGACCTGTGGCGTCTTGCCAGCTACGCGGGAGGGCTTTTTCTCCCCGTCCGGGATGCGCTTGCCGGCGCCCCAGGCGGCACCTACGGCGGCGGGCGCTATCTGCTCGACACCGTCAAAGGAGCGCACCTCGGCACCGGCCGCGATGGTGCACTCATCATTGACTTCAACTTCGCCTACAACCCGTCGTGCACCTACGACCCGGCGTGGGCGTGTCCGTTGCCGGGGGCCGGCAACACCGTGTCCGTGCCGATTCCGGTGGGGGAGCGTTACTTCTCCTAGCGGGCGCTCACCAGGCGGCAGGGCGGTAGTCCTTCAGAAACACGCCGTAGAGGTCTTCACCGTCTTCGCCGCGCACGATCGGGTCGTACACGCGGGCGGCGCCGTCCACGAGGTCCAGGGGTGCGTGGAATCCTTCCCTTGCGAGGCGCACCTTCGTGTGATGCGGGCGCTCATCGGTGATCCAACCGGTATCCACGGCCGTCATGAGGATGCCGTCCGTTTCGAGCATTTCTCCCGCGCTCGTGCGGGTCAGCATGTTGAGCGCGGCCTTGGCCATATTGGTGTGCGGATGCCCGGGCCCCTTGTACCGTCGCGCGAACTGTCCCTCCATCGCCGACACGTTGACAACGTATTTGCGGCGCGCCGTGCTCGCCGCCATCGCCGGGCGCAACCGGCTGATGAGCAGGAACGGAGCCGTCATGTTCGCGAGCTGCACCTCGAGCAATTCGAGCGGTTCCACTTGCTGCACGTGCTGAGTCCAGCTGTTGATGTGCAGTTCGTCCGGCACGAGCCCGCCGGCGTCGATCGCCGTCCCCGCGGCCATCCGTTCCAGTGAGGACGAGCCCGCCGCCATCGCGAGCTCGGCAAGCTCCTCAGCGCGGGAGTTCCCGTCGGACGCGGGAGTTGCTTCGCCCGCCGCCAGCGACATCACCCGCGCTGCATCAATGTGCCCGGATTCGGGCAGCAGCATGTGCGGGTGCAGGTCGTGGGAGTGGCCGAACGTGAGGATTTCCGGCATCGGCCCGTCGGGAAGCGGCTCCGACTCGGCTGCGGCGAGCGGGGCGTAGGCGCCGGGGGAGCGACGAACCGTTTGCGCGGCATTGTTGATCAGGATGTCGAGAGGACCGGCCTCGGCGACCGATTCCGCGAGCCCGAGCACCTGGGCGGGGTCACGCAGGTCGATGCCGACGACGCGCAGGCGGTGCAACCAGTCGGCGGAGTCCGGAAGCGAAGAGAACCGTCGAACCGCATCCCGCGGGAAACGGGTCGTGATGGTGGTGTGGGCGCCATCGCGCAGCAGCCGCAACGCGATGTGCATCCCGATCTTGGCGCGGCCCCCGGTGAGCAGTGCACGCCGACTGGTGAGGTCGGTGCGCGCGTCGCGTTTGGCGTGGCTGAATGCCGCGCACTCCGGACAGAGCTGATGGTAGAACGCGTCCACCTGGGTGTACTGCTTTTTGCAGATGTAGCAGGCGCGCGGCTTGAGGAGTTCGCCGGCGACGGGGGCGGCGACCCTCGTGGCGAGCGGGATGCCCCGGGTCTCGTCGTCGATACGATCCGGTGCTCCTGTGGCCGTTGCAGCCACCACGGCGCGGTCCGCCTCCGCGATCGTCGCGCGTTTCTCCAGGCGCCGGTTCTTCTTGACCGCTTTGAACATCCGCGCTGTCGCCTGACGTACGGCGATGAAATCAGGATGTTCCTCGTCGATGTCGTCCATTGCCGCGAGCACGCGCAGCACGGTGTCAAGATCTGCCGGGTCGATCGCATTGCCGTCGCTCATGGTCGGGCCCAGCTCATGCTTTCTCCGCGAACATCACCGCACGATTCTACCCATCGGCGCGGGCCCCATCGCCGCAAGGGCTCAGCGCCGGGTCACCGGGCGGACGTAAGCTGAATCGAAAGGATGACGAATGTCTCTCACACAACGAATTTCGCTTCACGACGTCGACCCGGACGCCTACAAGCCGATGTACGCGCTGGAAAAGTACGTTCATGCGGGAACCCTGGGCGAACCGCTGCTCGCCCTCATCAAGACCCGCGCATCGCAGATCAACGGATGCGCGCACTGCCTCGACATGCACGTGCGGGAAGCGCGGAACGCCGGAGTCGACCAGCGCAAGGTGGATGTGCTCGCCGCGTGGCGCGAGGCGCCGGTGCTGTATTCGGATCGCGAACTCGCCGCGCTTGCCCTCACGGAACAGGTCACGCTCATCAGCCGCGACGGCGTTTCGGACGCCGTGTGGTCGGGCGTGGTCGCGCAGTTCAGCGAGAAGGAGATCGTGGAGCTCCTCATGGCCATTTCCGCGATCAACGTGTGGAATCGACTCGCGGTGACCACCCATCAGGACCTGCCCAGTTCCGACGGCTGACGAGGTCTGCCGGATGCGGCAGGACCTGCCGAGGTGCCTGTTCCTAGGAAACTCCGAGCAGTACGGCGGCCGTGATGGCCAGCGCAACGCCCAGGAACTGCACGCGGGAGATGCGCTCCTTGAGCAGGAACCACGCCAGGAGAACTGTGGCGAGAGGGTAGAGGCTTACCAGCACGGCGACCACGGCAAGGTTTCCGGCGTGCAGTGCGACGACGAGCAGCACGTTGCCGATGCCGAGCAACACGCCTCCAACTCCGCTCAACACCCAGATTTGCAGGCCGGCGGGAGCCGGACTCACCGGCGGAGCGTCTCGCAAACGAGCCTCGGCCGCTGTCGGATGACCGTTGAGCCACGCATCGCTCGTGCGCAGCCGCCGGAAGGCGAGGAACGGTGCGAGTACGACGAGGCCGACGGCGAGGTCGAGGAAGGCTGGAAACACCCCGGACTCGGGCGGCGCGATGTCCAGCGTCACCACGGAAAGCCCGAGAGTGACTCCCGCGAAAATCGCGAGCACTCCGCCGCGCGCGGTGATCCGCTCAATCGGAGGCTCCCCGGTCTCGGCCCTGGCCGGGACCGAAATGAGGGTGGTCGCCACGAGGGCAATAGCTACGGCGACCCACGCGATCGGTTGAAGGGTCTGCCCGGTGACGGCAGCGACGACAACCGGGATGGATGTCTGGATGAGCGCGATGAGGGGTGCGAGGAGGCTCATCGGGCCGATCGCGAGCGCCGCATAGAACGTGACCATTCCGACGGCCGCGAACACTCCGGCAATCGATCCGGCCCACAGCGCCACGTCGCTGTACGTCCAGGCGCTCATGAACAACCAGAGGGTTCCGACTATGGTCGCGGTGAAGTAGACGAAGGTGCTGGTCTTGAGCACGGTGAGCTTACGAGCCGTGTAGGCGCCGAGAAAATCGGAGGCACCGTAGAACACGCTCGCCGCGAGAGCGACGGTAACGACAAAGATCATGGGTTATCAGCCGCGCCGCACCGTCATGGGACAACTTTAGCGTTCGGCGGGGGGAGAATTTGCGCGGGTGCCGGCTTTAGGCTGACTCCATGACTCCCACGAAACTCCTGCTCGATTGCGACCCTGGTCTGGATGATGCCCTCGCCATTCTCCTCGCCCACAGTGACCCGGCGCTGGAGCTCGTGGCGCTGACGACGGTAGGCGGAAACGTCGTCCTCGAGAACACGACCCGCAATGCGCTCGAACTGCGCGAACACCTCGGATTCCCCGATGTTCCGATCGCCTCAGGTGCGGCCGGCCCGCTCGTGCGGGAGGCGAAGAACGCCGCGGAAGTGCACGGCCCTGGGGGTATCGGCGATGTCATCTTGCCCCCGGCGATGCTCCCGCTCGACTCGCGCAACGCCGTCGACCTCATCATCGAAACCCTGCGGAATGCGCCGGGCGAAATCCACCTCGTGGCGACCGGGCCGATGACGAACATCGCCCTGGCCCTTCGCCAGGAGCCCCGCGTTGCCCAGTGGGCCGCATCCTTCGTCATCATGGGCGGCTCGTTCACGCGCGGCAACACCACTCCCGCCGCGGAGTTCAACATCTACGCCGACCCGGAGGCTGCCGCCGAGGTGTTCCGCGCGGGGTGGCAGGTCGTGATGGTGGGCCTGGACCTCACGCTTCAGGCGCTCGTCGACGATGCCATCAAGGAACGGATGCTTGCGCTCGGCACTCTCGGCCGCGAACTGGTGGTCCCGCTCGCCACATTCTGGAACGACCCGCAGGATCCGGACTGGGGCGGTCAGGCGGTACACGACGTGTGCGCGGTGGCCTACATCAGCCGGCCGGACCTGTTTACGAGCGTGCCCGCGCGGGTCGAAGTGGAAACGGCGGGGGAGTGGACTGCGGGCATGACGGTCACCGATTTCCGGTCCAGCATCCCGAACGCGCTCGTGCCGGTGAAGCTCGACGTTGCCGGGTTCTGGGATTATGTGCTGAGCAGTTACGCGCGGGTGGCGTCCTAGGACACGGTCACGTCGATCGAGTGGAGGCCCGTCGCTCCGTCGGGCACCACATCCGCCTGCAGTGCGGTCTGCACCATGCCGTTGGCATCGGTCGCCCGCACGGTGAGCGTGTGGCGACCGGGCCGGGCATCCCACCGATACAGCCACTGGCGCCAGGTGTCGGCGGAAATGGCGTCCGCGAGTTCGGCATCCGACCACGGGCCGTCGTCCACGCGAACCTGCACTCGGGAGATTCCGACGCGCTGTGACCAGGCGACACCTGCGACGGCCACCGTCCCCGCCGAAACGGTGCCCGATTGCCGCGGGGTGTCGATGCGCGAGGAGAGCTTCACCGGTCCGCGCGCACTCCATCCGCGGTGCGTCCAGTAGGCCGCATCCGCCGCGAAGGTCGTGACTTTCAACTCCGTCACCCACTTGGTTGCCGAAACGTACCCGTACAGGCCGGGAACCACCATCCGCACCGGGAAACCGTGCTCGGCGGGCAGCGGCGTGCCGTTCATCGCCACCGCGAGGATCGCATTCCTGTCGTCGGTCAGCGCGGTGAGCGGCGTCCCGGCGGTGAAACCGTCCGCGCTGCGCGACAACACCATGTCCGCACCCGGCGTCGGGCCCGCCCGTTCCAAAAGGTGCCGGATCGGGTAGCCGAGCCACAGCGCATTTCCGATGAGGCCGCCTCCCACGTAGTTCGAGACGCACGCGAGAGTCGCATAGCTCTCCTCCAGCGGGAGCGCGAGAAGTTCGTCGAATGTCACAGTGACCTCGGTGTCGACAAGTCCGGTGATGCGCAATGACCACTGCGCAGGGTCGATGGAGGGAACGATGAGTGCGGTGTCGATGCGGTAGAAGTCGGCGTTGCTCGTGACGAGCGGCGCGATGCCCGGCACATCGAGCGACGCACCGGAAGGGATCGGCGCCGCGGCAACGGCAGGGTGCGGCAGGGTGAACATCCGCCGTGCGGAGTCGACGGCCTGGATTCCGGTGGCGACGATCCGCCCGCCGACGGTGGCAAGGATGCCGAGCCCGGCCGCGAGTCCGGCATTCACGAGAAAGGTCCGCCGCGACGCACCCTGGCTGCGCGCTCCAACCGACGAGTCGACGGCGACCGACCGCCGCGTGAGCACGGCAAGCACCCACACGCCGACGAGGATGGCCGCAATCGACGGAATCGCCGACACGACGGAGGAGCCTGCCCGCGTCATCGCGGCGACAAGACCGAGCCCGCCGACCGCCGCGACGATGACCCGCCCCCATGGTGGCTTTGCCCGTTCGACGAGCCCGGCGAGGGCGGCAAGTGCGGTCACGAGCAGGGCGACGGAGGCGATGATCACCGGTTTGTCCGCTGTTCCGAATACAGCGATGACGCTCTCCTTGAGCCACGACGGCGCCAGATCGATCACGAGGGAACCGGCCGAGAACAGAGGACTTGCCGTTGGCGACAGGATCGCCGCGAGCACCTCTGCGACGCCTAATCCGGCGCTCACGGCGGCAAGACCCGCGAACACGGCCCGCCAGCGCGCGCGGATAGTTTCAGCGGATGTCCGCCGGGGTTTCGCGCCATCCTGCTCGTCTGGCATCCCCTCAGCATAAGTCGGGATCGGGTATCTCCGCGGGAGTGTGCGACGGTTAACGGGTGCAGATTCCCGACAGCGGCGACCCGGACCTCGTCTATTCCGCCTTCGTCGACTGGGCTTCCTCCGAAGGATTCACCCTGTACCCCGCGCAGGACGAAGCGATCATGGAACTTGTTTCCGGCGCGAACGTCATCCTCAGCACGCCGACCGGCACCGGCAAGTCTCTCGTCGCGGTCGCCGCGCATGTCGCGGCGCTCGCGGCAGGGAAACGCAGCTACTACACGGCTCCGATCAAGGCGCTCGTGTCCGAGAAGTTCTTCGCGCTCGTCGATATTTTCGGCGCGGAGACGGTGGGAATGGTAACGGGCGACTCGAGCGTGAACCCGGATGCGCCGATCATCTGCTGCACGCAGGAGATCCTCGCGAACCTGTCGCTGAGGCACGGAGAAGACACCCCGGCTGACCTCGTGGTCATGGACGAGTTCCACTTCTACGCGGACCCCGAACGCGGCTGGGCCTGGCAGGTTCCGCTCCTGCGGATGCCGCGCACGCAGTTCCTGCTCATGTCCGCGACCCTCGGGGATGTCGACTGGCTCGCCGAGGATCTCACGAGGCGCACCGGGCGGCCCACGGCATCCGTCACCGGGGTCGACAGGCCGGTTCCCCTGCACTATTACTACGCGACAACGCCCATCCACGAAACGGTCGAGGAGCTGCTGTCCACCGGCGAGGCACCGATCTACATCGTGCACTTCTCGCAGGCCGCGGCGCTCGAGCGCGCGCAGGCGCTCACGAGCGTGAAGATCATCGACCGCGAGCAGCGAGACGCGATTGCCGACCTCATCGGCGACTTCCGTTTTACGACGAAGTTCGGCCAGACCCTCTCGCGGCTCATCCGCTCCGGGATCGGCGTGCACCACGCGGGCATGCTGCCCAAGTACCGCAGGCTCGTGGAGCAGCTCGCCCAGCGCGGGCTCCTGAAGGTCATTTGCGGCACGGACACCCTCGGGGTGGGCATCAACGTGCCCATCCGCACGGTGGTGCTGACCGCGCTCACGAAGTACGACGGCACGCGGATGCGCCAGCTGAACGCGCGCGAATTCCACCAGATCGCGGGGCGTGCCGGACGGGCCGGGTTCGACACCGCGGGGACCGTCGCCGTTCAGGCGCCGGAGCACGAGGTGGAAAACGCGAGGCTCGTCGCAAAGGCGGGCGGAGATGAAAAGAAGCTCAAGCGCATGGTGCGCAAGAAGCCGCCGGACGGGTTCGTGTCGTGGGGTGAGCCGAGCTTCAGCCGCCTCGTCGCGGCAGAGCCCGAGCGGCTCGTCTCCAGCATGCGGATGAGCCACGCCATGCTGCTCAACGTCATCGGTCGGGGCGGCGACGCGTTCGCCGAGGTGCGCGCGCTCGTGGAGGACAACCACGAACCGCGGCCGCGGCAGCGTGAGCTCGCCCGGCAGGCGCTCGCGATGTACCGCACGCTGCGCACCGCCGGGATCGTCGAGCAAAGTTATTCGGGGGCTCCCTTCGAGACGGCCTCCGGCCTCCTCAGGGAGCGGCATGAGAATCCGCACCCTGAGGAGATCGCCGAAGGCGATCGTCTCGAAGGGGGCCGGGCGGTGACCATCCGCCTCACGGTCGACCTGCAGCCGAACTTTGCGCTCAACCAGCCGCTCTCCCCGTTTGCTCTCGCCGTCATCGACCTGCTCGACCCTGAGGCGGCAAGCTACGCGCTCGATGTCATCTCCGTCATCGAGGCGACCCTCGAGGACCCGCGTCCCGTGCTCTCCGCCCAGGAGCACCGCGCCCGCGGCGAGGCAATCGGCGCCATGAAAGCCGAGGGCATCGAGTACGACGAACGGATGGAACTGCTCGAGGCGATCACGTACCCGAAACCGCTCGACGAGTTGCTGGAAGCCGCGTTCGAAACCTACCGCGCATCCCAGCCGTGGGCCGCGGACTTCGAGCTTCGCCCCAAATCGGTCGTGCGCGACCTGTACGAGAACGCCATGACGTTCAACGAGTATGTCGGCTTTCAGGGCATCGCGCGGTCGGAGGGCATGCTGTTGCGGTACCTTTCCGACGCCTTCCGCGCGATCCGCCAGACCATTCCGGAGTCGGCGAAGACGGAGGAGATCCAGGACCTCATCGAGTGGCTCGGCGAACTCGTGCGGCAAGTGGATTCGAGCCTCCTGGAGGAGTGGGAGGAACTCAGCCACCCGGGAGCCGCGCACGACGATGAACCGGTCGTGCCGCCGCCACCGCCCTCCGTGGTCACGAACGAGCGCGCGTTCCGGGTGCTCGTGCGGAATGAACTGTTCCGCCGCGTCCAGCTCGCGGCCCTCGACGACGCCGAGGCTCTGGGCGAACTTGACGCCGAGTCCGGGTTCGACGCCCGGCGCTGGGGCGAAGCGCTCGACGCCTACTACGCCGTTCACGACCACATCGGAACGGATGCGGATGCCCGCAGTTCCGCGATGCTCATGATCGAAAAGACGCCCGAAGCGTGGAATGTCCGTCAAATTCTGGCCGATCCGGCGGGCGACCACGACTGGGGGATCAGCGCGATCGTCGACCTCGCCGAATCGGCCGAGCAGGGCGTGGCGGCCATCCGGATCACGGGCGTGGGCGAACTTTAACGAGCGCAACGGGCGGGGCGGGGTGTTTACTGGGGGCATGACCCGCCAACAGCGCCTCGTGCTTGCGATCGCGATTCTCGCCTCGTTTGTCGCGTTCCTCGACGGATCCGTCGTGAATGTCGCACTCCCCGCCATCAGCGGCGAGCTCGGTGGCGGTCTGTCCACCCAGCAGTGGGTTGTGGACGCCTACCTGATCACTCTCGGCGCGCTCATCCTCGTCGCAGGCTCGCTGTCGGATGTCTTCGGGCGGGTTTTCGTGATCCGCGCCGGCCTGTGGGGTTTCGGCCTGACCTCCCTGCTGTGCGCCCTCGCGCCGACAGCGGAGATCCTGATCATCGGACGCGGGCTCCAGGGCATCGCGGGCGCGCTCCTCGTCCCGAGCTCCCTCGCCCTCATCATGTCGGCGTTTCGCGGAGCGCCGCAGGCGAAGGCGATCGGATCGTGGACTGCGTGGACCAGCGCGGCGTTCATTGCCGGACCGATCATCGGCGGGCTGTTCGTCGACCTGTTGTCGTGGCGGTTCGTGTTCGGCATCAACGTCATCCCGATTGCCATCACGATCATCCTTCTCGTGAAGGTGGAGCACACCGGCGAACGCGATCGCAGCATGACGATCGACTACGCGGGGGCCCTCCTGGCGATCGTGGGGGTCGGTGGCCCGGTGTTCGCACTCATCGAACAGGCCAATTTCGGCTGGTCGAGCCCCGTCATCTGGATTCCCCTGGTGGTCGGAGTCCTTGCGTTCGCGGCATTCCTGTGGCGCCAGGCCACCGCGAAACAACCCATGATGCCTCTCGCTCTGTTCACGGTACGCAATTTCGCGGTCGGAAACGTCGCGACCTTCTTCATCTACGGTGCGCTCGGCATGTCCGGCTTCATCCTCGTGGTGTTCCTGCAGCAGACCGCGGGATGGGGGGCAACTCTCGCCGGTGCGGCGGCGCTTCCGGTCACCATCATCCTCATGCTCCTGTCCTCCTACTTCGGAGGGCTCTCCGGGAAGTACGGCCCGCGCCTGTTCATGGCGGTGGGGCCGATTCTCGCCGGAATAGGGCACCTCCTCATGCTCGCGGTCACGGCACAGGTCGACTACTGGTGGCACCTGTTTCCCGGCATCCTGCTCTTCGGTCTGGGTCTGGCGATCACGGTCGCCCCGCTCACCTCCGCCATCCTTGGCGCGATCAGCGAGAAGCAGGCAGGGATCGGTTCCGCCGTGAACAACGCCATTGCGCGGATCGCCGGGCTCCTGATCGTGGCGATGCTCGGAATCATCGTCGTCGAGCGGCTCGATGTCGGCGGTTTGCACCGCGCGTTGATCGTGTGCGCCGGTCTGCTCTTCGCGGGCGGGGTGATCTCAGCGATCGGGATCCAGAACAACGTGAAGCGCGCGCCGCACACCGCCGTCACTGAGGCGGTTGCCCCTGGAAACCCTCAGGACGCCGTGAGCTGAGTCCCGGACAGCGCAACGGAAGCGACCGCGACGAGAGCGCCGAGGATCACGAGCCGAAACAGCGGCCGGGCGGGCGGGCGCGTGACAGCGAGCACGATTCCGACGACCACGATGAGCGACTCGACGCCGAAGGCAATCCACGCGAGCACTCCCGGGGGCTCCCCGGTCCCGGACAGCGAAGGACCGCTCACCACGAGCGTGGTGGCCCCGGCAAGCGCAGCGAACGTGACGATTCCCGACGTTTGCGCTCCGAGCCGGTGCGGGAGCCCGACGACTCCCGTCAACCGGTCATCGTCAAGGTCGGGGAGGGCATTCGCGAAATGAGCGGCAACGCCGAGAAGGGCGCCCGCAGCCACGACCCAGGGCAGCGGAAGCTTCGGAGCGCTCTGCGCGAGGGTCACGACCGCCGGCAGGGCGCTGAATCCGACCAGGTACGGCAGCACCGACAACGCCGTGCGTTTGAGCCAGAGGTTGTAGGTCCAACCCGACGCGATGAACAGCGCGTGCGCGAGGGTCGCAGGGCCACCGAGGACACCCGTGGCAGCGATCCCTGCCGCGCCGGCGACGAACGCCGCGTTCCGCACTGCGGATACGCTAATCCATCCGCGAGCTACCGGCTTGTCTGCGCGCCCCGCGTGGAAGTCGCGCTCGGCGTCGAGCCAGTCGTTGGAGAGTCCGACCGAAAACTGGCCCAACAGTATGGCGAATCCGATGACCGCGATTCGCCAGGGCGCAAGCCCCGCGCCTATCCCCAGGACGATGCAGATCAGGGTGACGGCGGCGCTCGGCCCGGGATGCGCCGACAGCACCAGGAGCACGGGTGGACTCCGCTGCGGTCCGCTGTGCATCCTGACAGCGTAGTGGCCGTGTCGGGGAGTCCCCAATGCCGGGCCCGTCACGGCACGAGAAGCAGTTTCCCGATTCGATTCCCCGATTCCATCGCCTGGTGCGCACGACGAGCCTCCTCGAACGGAAAGCTGCGATCGATGACCGGCCGCACGTGCTTCGACGCGACCAGGGGCCAGGCGTTGGCGAGAACGCTCGCGACAATCTTCTCCTTCTCCGCAAGTGGTCGGGCGCGCAGCGTGCTCGCCCGGATGGTGCCCCACTTCGCCATGAGCCGTCCGACGCTCAGCTCGCCGGGCACACCGCTCTGGTTGCCGATCAGTTCAATTCGACCGTGCGGGGCGAGCGCCCGAAGATTGCGGTCGAGATATCCGCCGCCGATGGCGTCGAGGATCACGTCCGCTCCGCGGCCTTCGGTGGCGGCAAGCACGGTTTCGACGAAGTCCTGATCCCGATAATCGATGAGAATGTCCGCCCCCAGCGTGCGGCACGCGTCCAGCTTCTCGTCGGATCCTGCGGTGACGGCAACCCGGCACCCGATCGCGCGCGCCAGCTGGATCGCCATGGTGCCGATGCCTCCGGATCCGCCGTGCACGAGGAGCGTCTCGCCGGAACGCAGGTCGGCGCTCATGAACACGGTCGACCAGACGGTGCACATCGCCTCCGGAAGCCCTGCGGCCTCCGTCAGGTCCACGGTGTCCGGAACGGGCAGCACGAGCCCGGCTGGTGCCAGCACGAGTTCTGCGTAACCGCCGCCGGCAAGAAGAGCGCACACCCGGTCGCCCGGTTTCAGGTCCGCGACCGCGTCGCCGGCCGCCACGATGGTTCCGGACACCTCCAGGCCCGGCCAGTCCGGCGCCCCGCCCGGAGGCGGATAGTTGCCTTCGCGCTGATGGAGATCGGCCCGGTTCACCCCGGCGGCGGCGACCGAAATCACTACGTCGCCTCGGCCGGGCACCGGGTCCGGACGGTCCTCCACGCGGAGAACCTCAGGGCCGCCGGGGGCGGGAATCGTCACGGCTCGCATGACAGAACAGTACGCCGGGTTGCCGCGGCGCTGGGCGTGCTACTTCGTGGGGAGCTGGTATCCCTCGAGATTTTCGATCACGATCGGCTGAAAGCCGTCCTGCGTGGCGACCGTGCCCGGCGCCGCGGGGGAAACTGCCCGCGCGGCGGTTGCGGGCGATACCGTGCCGGTGGCCACGACCGCCAGCATGGTCGCCGCGACAACGAACGAGGCTGCTGCGGCGCTCGTGGATGCCGTCGCGATCGTGAGTGTGCCTGCCGCGCGGAGTCTGCGGACCGCGATGCCAATGCCGACCAGGACCGCAACGGCGATCGCGAGGGTGGCGATGAAGGGCAGGGGGATGATGGCGCCAGAAGCGGGCGCGAGATTCAACTCAGCAATCATTGCTGGTTGTTCCTTCCGGGGGTGTGAAGAAGTTTCCGCTCGGGTAACAGAAACCGTGCGCTTCGGCGAACCCTGTTTGGGGGGCACGCCTGCGCGCAGTTGAACGATACCGTACCTGCCGGTTTCGATCAACGACCTCGGCCGTGCGCCCCGCTGACGAACTCAGAATAGCTGTGCTCCGCCTGCGAGATACCGCGATCGATTCGAGAGTTCGCCGACGAGAACATCCGGATGTCCAGCGCAACGCCGGTTCGCGATGGCGTGCGTTTCCACGACCCGACGACGGTGCCGTCATCCACCACCGTTCCCCGAAACACCCCGTTGCCTCCTGGCACGATGTCGTCCGCTCGGCTCGCAGGAAGCTGTGGCGTTCGGTCGCGATAGCCGAGCAGGTATTCGTCGAATCCGGGAAGCAACCGCACGCCATCCCGCGGAAAATCCAGGGCGGTGTCGGCGGCGAAATACAGCGGTTCACCGTCGCGGTCCACGGAGTCGAGTTGGTGCCGCGCGAGAGCGAGTCCCGTTTTGGCCTCTGTCAGAGTCATCGACGACCACCACGCAAAGTCACGGATGCTTGCCGGCCCGTGGCTGCGGAAATAGCGCAGCACGAACTCGCCGATGGCCTCGTCGCGCTCGAGCTGGCGCTGGACGGGCGCCCATTCGTCGAGGAGCGCGAACGTCTGCGTCGTTCCGGATGGCGGGCCGAAAATGAGGGTGCCGGTCTGCGAGAGAAACCAGAGGATGTGATAACCGCGCTGGCCTGTCGTGGCCACTCCGGCGTCGTCGAAAACGCGGTACATCGCGTTTCGCGGACGGGAACGCCCACCCGAGAGCGCCTCATGCGCGGCAGTTCGGGCGCGCTCCAGATCGGCTTCGCCCAGGCCGAGCGCCAGTCGCCGCGCGAGCGAGCCGCGAATCAGCCGTTCGCGGGTCAGGGCGAGGATCCAGCGAAGATCCTCCGGTGCCACAACGTGGAGCGTCCCGCGCATCGGCCAGGAGCGCACGATGGAGCCGTCGACGAACGCCCGGTTAATGTCCGCCAGAGAAAGTTTCGGGTTCCGGAGGCCAATCGACCACGTCGCGCTTGCGACATCCTGCGCCTGCATCGCCGTCATCCACCTCACGATGGCGGCGGGGCTCCACTCCGATGTCGTCGAGATTTCCTGCGCGGCCATCCGCGCGCGAACCAGCGCCCGGTCCGCGGCCGCTGTCACGCGGATGCCACCGCGATGGCGTCGGCGGCGCGCACGAGACCGAGGTGGGAGAGCGCCTGCGGGGTATTCCCGACGTGGAGGGAGGAGTCCACATCGTATTCCTCGGAGAGCATCCCCACGTCGTTGCAGAAACCGACCAGCCGATCCATGAGCGCCGTGGCCTCGCCTAGGCGACCCGAGTGCGCATATTGCTCCACGAGCCAGAACGAGCAGGCCAGGAACGGATGTTCGCCCGGCGGCAGGCCATCGTCCGAGTGGTCCGCGCGATACCGCAGGAGCAAGCCGTCGACGAGCAGATCCTTCTCGATCGCGGCGACCGTGCCCAGCATGCGCGGATCGTCGTAGTCGAGGTAGCCGATCTGCGGGAGCTGCAGCAGCGTGGCATCCACGGCTCTGCTTCCGAAATACTGCGTGTACGTGTTGCGCTCGGAATCGAACCCGCGGTGTTCGATGTCCTCCCGGATCTCGTCGCGGATACGCTCCCACTTCGCGACCGGACCGTCGAGCCCGTGGTCGCGAACGGCGCGGACGCCGCAATCCATGGCCGCCCACAGCATTGCTCGCGAGTGCGTGAACGCCTGCAGTGGGCCGCGCATTTCCCACATCCCGTGGTCGAGCCTCTGCCAGTTCTCCTCGACGAAGCTCAGCATCGCCCGCTGCAGCGGCCAGGAGAACTCGTCCTCCGCGACACCCAGGTCGCGGGCCTTGGCGAGCGCGAGCATCGTTTCGCCGAACACGTCGCCCTGATACTGCGTGTACGCCCCGTTGCCTTTGCGCACGGGAGACGCGCCGCGGTAGCCCGGCAGACTGTCGATCGTCAACTCGGTGAGTTCGCGTTCGCCGCCGAGACCATACATGATCTGGATGTCGCCGGGATCCCCGGCGATTGCGCGCAGCAACCAGCGTCGCCAGGTTGCCGCTTCGCTGAGGAAGCCGCGGCCCAGGAGGGCGTCCAGCGTGGACGACGCGTCCCGCAGCCACACGAAGCGATAGTCCCAGTTGCGCACTCCACCCCACTGCTCGGGCAGGCTCGTGGTCGCCGCGGCAACAATGCCACCCGTGTCTTCGTGGGTGAGCGCACGCAGCACGAGAAGGGACCGGAGCGCCGCATCCTCATACCGGTCGGCGCGATGGGTGCACGATGCCGCCCAGTCCGTCCACCACGCGGTCGTCTGCTCGATGGCGCTATCAACGGCGGGGGGCGGCGGCGCCACCCGATGCGACGGATACCAGGTGAGGGAGATGTCCACCGTTTCACCCTCTGCCACCGAGAATTCGCTCGCGTGCGCGTGGTCCGTCGCCTTCAGCTTCGGGCCGCGGACAACGACCGCATCCGGCCCGGCGACCGCGATGATGGCGTGCCCGCCCTTGTCCTGAATCTGACGCACCCACGGCATGGCATCCGCATAGCCGAAACGGATGCGCAATTCCTGTCGCATGGTGACGGTGCCCCGAATGCCGCGCACCCGGCGGATCAGGTCTGCTCGCCGATCACCGTGCGGCATGAGTTCCGTGATTTCCACTTCGCCGTTCTCGGTAACCCAGCGGGTCACCAGAGTGAACGTCGTTCCGAGATAGCGGCGGCTCGTCTCAACGACCGGGTCCACGGGGGCGAGGAGCCAGCGGCCGTGATCCTCCGTCCCCAGCAGCGCGCCGAACGTCGACGCCGAGTCGAATCTCGGCAGGCACAGCCAGTCGATGCTGCCATCCCGTCCGATGAGCGCGGCAGTATGGCAATCGCCGATCATCGCGTAATCTTCGATGTTCATTGGCATCCTTCCATCTTGTCATCAGTGACCGGGGTTACCCTTGGCGGATGGCAAAAGGAATTGGAACTCTCGTCATCTTTGGCGCAGGGGGGGATCTGGCGAAGCGATTGCTGCTGCCTGGGCTCGGCCAGCTGGTTGATTCCGGGCGAAGTGAAGACTTCTCCCTGCTCGGCGTTGGCCAGGACGCCATGTCCACGGCCGCGTGGCGGTCCCGAGTGGAGAAGTCGTTTGCGACGAGCGGAGCGACCGGATCCCGGGCGCGCGCGCTCGCAGCAAAATCCGAATACCTCACCGCGGACGTGACAAACCGGGACGACCTGGAATTGATCCTGTCCACATGCACGGGAACGCCCGCGTTTTATTTCGCCCTCCCGCCAAGGATCACGATTGCGGCATGCACGGCATTGGCCAAAGTGAACCTTCCGGACGGCACCGTGTTCGGTCTGGAAAAACCGTTCGGCACCGACCTCAAAAGCGCAGCGGCATTGAACCGGCAACTGGTGAAAATCATCCCGGAGAACCGCATTCACCGCGTGGATCACTTCCTCGGCAAATCAACCGTTCTGAACCTCCTCGGCCTGCGATTCGCCAATCGGATCCTCGAACCCGTGTGGAACTCGGACAACATCGACAGCGTCGAAATCATCTTCGACGAGCAACTGGGGCTGGAGGGGCGCGCCGGATACTACGATCATGCCGGGGCGCTTGTTGACATGATCCAAAGCCACCTCCTGCTCGTCATGGCGCTCGTCGCCATGGAACCGCCGTCCAGCATCGACGCGGAGGATCTTCGCGGATCCATGGCGCAGGTGCTGAGGGCGACAAACATTCGCGACGGAGATGCCGCAGCATCAAGCAGGCGCGCTCGCTACACGGCGGGCACGGTGAAGGGCAGGAAATTGCCCTCGTACATCGATGAGCCGGGCGTCGATGCGAAGAACAGGACCGAGACTCTTGCCGAAGTGACGCTCACGGTCGACAACTGGCGATGGGCGGGCGTGCCATTCACGCTGCGATCAGGAAAGGCGCTGTCCAAAGCGAGGAAGGAGATCGTCGTCACGTTCAAGGACGTACCGCACCTGCCGATCGGATTTGCCGGTCGGCCGGGACCTGCGGCGCTTCGAATCTCTCTGAGCCCCGATGACATCAGCCTGGACTTGAACATCAACGGGCAGGGCGATCCGTTCACGATCGACCGTGTCGTCCTGAGCACCGAATTCGGCGCCGGCGAGCTTGAGCCGTACGGCGAAGTTCTCTTCGGCCTGCTGGCCAATGATCCGACGCTGTCCGTGCGCGCCGACGAGATTGAGGAGTGCTGGCGCATCGTGGCACCGGTACTGGCCGCCTGGAAGAAGGATGCGGTCAAGCTCGACACATACCTCGCCGGCTCGGATGGGCCGAAGCGATGGCGTCGGCGCTGAGCCGGCTCCCAGTGATGTCAGAGCGGGCCGCTGCACCGCGAGCGGGATCGCCCGCCGCGTGCGCCTCAGAGCAGGCCGAGTCGGTCTAGCTCCTCCGCCAGGCCAGCCCCGTCCGAAGCCCGAACCCAGGGTGTCGGGCTGTCTGCTCCGTACTGCTGAACCTTTGACCGCCGTCCGGCCAGAACGGCCTCGCCGCCGGAAAGCTGCCGGATGGCGATGGCCGCGACGCGGTCGGGGTGCGCTGCGGAAAAGGAATCGTAAAGTTCTTCATCGTTCTGTCCGTCGTCACCGACGAGAATCCATTGCAGCTGCGGGAACTCGCCGACCAGCCGAAGCAGGCTCTCCTCCTTGTGCGCACGCCCGCTGCGGAACAACCGGTCGTGGGTCGGACCCCAGTCGGTCAGCAGCAGCGGTCCCGGCGGGAATAGGTGGCGAGACAGGAATCGGGTGAGTGTCGGCGCAACGTTCCACGCTCCCGTCGACAGGTACACCACGGGAGAGCCGGGGTGATCCCTGACGAGCTTCTCGAACAGCACGGCCATGCCGGCAACCGGTGTTCGAGCGTGCTCGTCCAGGACGAACGTGTTCCACGCAGCGACCAGCGGTCGAGGCAGCGCGGTCACCATGACCGTATCGTCGACGTCGGAGATCAACCCGATGGTGGCCTTCGGGTCGACGATGAAGACCGGGGCTTTCACCCGGTCAGATCCTTCAGTGCGCATCGTGATGGTGTGCCATCCGGGGGAGAGGGACACGTCAATCACCGCGTCGATGACTCCGCCTCGATCCGCGGTGAGCGGATACTCGACGCCGTCAATTCCCACCAGCACCGCGGCGTCTCCCACGGGTACGCTCGTGAAACTCCGCCAGCCTCGAATCTTTTTGTAGCGGATGTCGTCGGTTGCGCCCGGGCGAGCGAGGAGGACTCTCGAGAGCACGCGGATCCACGACGTAGATCCGTATCCGGTGTACGGAATGACGGTCGGGGTGAGGCCGCGCTTTCGGGCGCGTCGTTCCCGAAACTGGTGAAAACGATCCTCAAGCCTCGCCGGAAGGCGTGGCGCGGTCTCTTCCTCGGGTGCCGGGGCGTCGGAAGGCGGCTCAGACCCGATCATGGCCCCAGTCTTTCACGTTCATCGCGTCACGCGGCGCGAATTCGGCCGCGGGTGAGTGCCCCAGGGGCGCGGCAGTGGAACGCCAACCTGAGTATTGCCATAATTCACGGCAATGATTGGTGCCCCCGCGCCGGGGGCACGCTAGGATTTCTCCACACATTCCCACAATTTCTGCAGGTCTCAGGCGGGCTGCGACAGAGACGGAGTCAATCGTGTCCGGATCAAGCACACTCTTACGCAACGAACCTGTGCAGGCGCGCAGCAACGCACGCCTCACCAGTTTGCTGGATGCGGCGGCGGCCGCAATCGACGAAGTCGGCTACGAGCGGCTCACCACGGCGATGGTCGCCGAGCGCGCCGGCGCATCCATCGGCACGGTGTACCGGTACTTTCCTGATCGAATCGCCGTCCTGCAGAGCGTGGCCTCCCGCGCGGTTGATCGATTCACCGATCGAATCAACGATTCTTTTGCCGCAGAACAGTACGAAACCTGGTGGGAAACCATCGATTCGCTCATCGATCAGGGCGTTGATGCTTTTGCGAACGAGCCTGCGTTCGCGGCAATTCGGTTCGGCGACGTACTGGATTTGCGCCCGCGCGAAGGCCACGTCACCGGCAACAGCCGTGTTGCGAGCCACGTCGCATCGATTCTGGTGTCCCGCTATGGGCTTGCGGGCGGAGCCGGGCTTTCGTACCATCTCGAGGTCGCCTTTACCATGATCGACGCACTGCTGGCTCGGGCGTTCATGTTCGATGCGCGCGGGGATGCGGCTTTCATCGACGCAGCGCGCACCGTTGCAAGGACCTACCTCGAGAGCGTGCTCGGAGAACCGCAAGCGCGGTGAATTTCCTGAAAGTCTGACCAATCGGGAATGCCAGTGGCACCGAATAGTGTTTGACTTTGATGTCTGGGCGTGAGCTGAACCATCGCTCACTTCGAAACATATGAGTTGCACACCACTGTCCGGCGAGGAATTGGCCTAATTCATCATGATCGAGTTTCGCGGAGTGTCCAAGCAATTTGACGACGGCACACTCGCGGTTGACGACTTCAGCCTCGTGATTCCCTCGCACAAAACCGTGGTTCTGGTCGGTTCGTCCGGCTGCGGAAAGACCACGTTGCTGCGCATGATCAATCGGATGGTCGATCCGACGAGCGGGTCGATCCTGATCGACGATGAGGATATCGCCGGCCTCGAACCCGTCAAGCTTCGTCGTCGCATCGGCTACGTGATGCAGAATTCCGGCCTGCTTCCGCATCGGAAAGTCATCGACAACGTGGCCACAGTGCCGCTATTGGAGGGCGTTCCCAAACGCCAGGCGTACGCCCGCGCGATGGAACTGCTCGACACCGTCGGCCTTGATCGCTCGCTCGCGAACCGGTACCCGAGTCAGCTTTCCGGAGGGCAGCAACAGCGGGTAGGCGTTGCGCGGGGCCTTGCAGTCGACCCCAATATCCTTCTCATGGATGAGCCGTTCGGTGCCGTCGACCCGATCGTGCGCGCCGACCTGCAGCAGGAGCTCATCCGTCTTCAGCAGGAACTGGGCAAGACCGTCGTGTTCGTCACTCACGACATCGACGAGGCGTTCCTGCTCGGCGACCAGGTCGTAATCCTGCAGGTGGGCGCCCAGATTGCTCAGCAGGGGACGCCCACCGAGATCCTGGCCAATCCGGCGACCGAATTCGTCGCGGATTTCATCGGCGCCGGGCGTGGAAAGCGCCGCCTGTCGGTGGACGGGAGCGTCGAATCCGAGGGAAACGATCTCGTGCTCGTCGACAGCGCGGGACACGCTGCCGGTGTCGTGGACGCGCCAGGCGGGGTCATCGCGAACGGGGATTCCGGCCCGAAATCGCGCAGCATTTCGAACAAAACCGATCAGGCCGGGGACGCCTGATGCAGTGGCTATGGGAGAACCGTGATCTGGTTTTCGGACTGTCGCTGGAACACGTGCGACTGAGTGCGATCCCGATCATCGTCGGCCTCATAGCCTCCATCCCGCTCGGCTGGCTCGCCAACCGATTCCGGGTGACGCGCGCCATCCAGCTCACCCTGTTCGGAATCCTCTTCACGATCCCGTCGCTCGCGTTCTTCATCACGCTTCCATCGGTGCTCGGCACCAAAATCCTGAACCCCATCAACGTCGTCGTGGCACTCGCGGTCTACGCGATAGCCATCATGGTGCGGGGGGCCGCGGATGCTTTCGCCTCCGTCCCCAGGGACGTCATCCAGTCCGCCACAGCGGTGGGTTTCTCTTCGGCGTCGCGATTCTGGAAAGTGGAGTTGCCCCTTTCCGGCCCCGTGCTGCTGGCCAATCTGCGCGTCGTGTCGGTGACCACGGTGAGCCTCCTCAGCGTTGGGGCGCTGGTCGGCAACGGTGCTCTCGGATATCTCTTCATCAACGGGTATCAGCGTGACTTCCCGACGGAAGTGATGATCGGCATCATCTTCACGCTCATCATCGCCGTCCTTTTCGACCAGATTTTAGTGGCGATCGGCCGCATTCTGATGCCGTGGGCGCGGGGAGCGCGCGGTGCCAGTCGGGCGCTGACGGTGGGGGGTGCCGCCTGATGTTGTTTGCGGCAGCACTGGCATTCATTTTCGATCCGGAGAACCTGCTCGGCGAAAAAGGGATACTCCCACGGTTGATGGACCACCTTCTCTACACCGGGCTCAGCCTGGGGGCGGCGTTGCTCGTGGGCATCCCGATCGGGTTGCTCATCGGGCACACGGGGAAGGGCAAGAACTTCGTGATTGCCCTGACCGGGTCGTTCCGTGCACTTCCCACGTTCGGGCTCCTCTTGTTCATCATCCTGTTCACCGGACTCGGGCTCGGCCCGCTCGTTTTCGTCCTCGCGATCCTTGCCATCCCGCCGATCATCGCCGGCGCCTACTCCGGACTCGACTCGGTCAACCGCGAGACGATCGATGCTGCGCGGGCGATCGGGATGACGGAGTGGCAGATTCTCGGCAAAGTCGAAATTCCGCTCGCCCTGCCCCTCATTCTCGGCGGGGTCCGCTCCGCGACACTCCAGATCATCGCGACAGCGACCATCGCCGGCTATGTGGGGCTCACGGGCCTGGGACGGTTCCTCATCGAGGGCCTGGCCCTCCACGACTACACTCTGGCTTTCGCCGGCGCGATCCTCGTTGCCGCCCTCGCCCTCGTGGCGGACGGAATTCTCGCGCTCATCCAAAGACTTGTTGTCCCGCACGGGGTGTCCCGCGGGATGGCACGCACCACAACCAGGTCGAGCCGGCGCACCGCGCCGTCGGCCTTGACCGGGGCACCCCTCACGGAAGGATAGACAAATGCAATCACACAGAGTAAAGCGAATTACGGCGGGGCTCGTCGCAATCGGGCTGACCGCGAGCCTCGCGGCGTGCGCGTCCGGCAATCCGCTTGGCGGCGGTGGAAGCACCGAACTCGGCACGATCACGGTCGGGTCGCAGGGCTTCGCCGAAAGCGACATCCTGGCCCAGCTTTACGGGCAGATGCTCGCGGCCAACGGGTACACCGTCAAGTACGCGCCGTCGATCGGATCCCGGGAAACGTTTATTCCCGCCCTGCAGGATGGCTCCATCGGGCTCATCCCCGATTACGCAGGAAACCTGCTCTACGGCGCAGACCCCAAAGCCACGGCGACCTCCACCGCCGACGTGATGGCGGCTCTGCCCGCCGTGCTCAAACCGCTGGGGCTGACGATTTCGTCGGCGGCGCAGGCTCAGGATGCCGATGCGCTCGTCGTCACGAAAGAGTTCGCCGATGCGAACAAACTGGTGACCATCGCGGACCTCGCGCCGATTGCCTCAACCATCACGATCGGCGCGAACACGGAGTTCGAAGGCCGTTCCTACGGGCGCGCGGGCCTCGAGTCGGTCTACGGTGTGACGGGCTGGAAGTTCAAGGCCATCGATGACTACGGCGGACCCGGCACGCTCAGCGACCTGCTGAAGAACAACATTCAGGTAGCCGACATTTACACGACGACCCCGTCGATCAAGGCGAACAACCTCGTCGTGCTTCAGGATCCCAAGCACCTGATCGCGGCGCAGAACATCGTCCCGCTGTTCAACGACAAGACGTATTCGGTTGCTGTCGCGAACATTGTCGACCGGGTGTCGAACGTGCTCACGACGGAAGAACTGATGAGTCTGAACGAGATCGCCGCCGGTGACTCCAAGCCGTCACCGGAGAAGGTGGCGAAGGACTGGCTCACCAAGATGGGTCTACTGTAGGGGCTTGAATCAGGGAATATCCTCCCGGGTGTTGGCATCGCCATCACCCGGGAGTTCCATGTGGCGGCGCTGGCTGCGCTCGAGGGCTTTGCGAATCGCGAAAGCCACCGCGAGGAAGACCACGATGATTCCCGCGAAGATGTACCCCGCGTAGTGGAGCCGGCCGGAAAGCTCCCGATACGTGCCGGCCGCTGCCCAGCCGACCGAGGCGTAGCCGACTGCCCACACGGTGCAGGCGGGAACGGTCCAGGCGATGAACTTGCGGTACCGCATAGTGCTCATCCCGACGGTGAGTGGAATGAGCGAGTGCAGGATGGGAAGAAACCGCGAAACGAACACGGCGATCCCGCCCCGACGGTCCAGATAATTCTCCGCTCGCATCCAGTTTTCGTAGCCGATCCGCAGGCCGAGCCAGCTTCCGCGGATCTTGGGGCCGAAGAAACGGCCGAGCGCGAAACCGATGCTTTCCCCGGCCAGAGAGCCAGCGATGACGGCAGCAATGAGAGCGACATACTGCACCCAGTCCTGGATTCCGGTGCTCGCGACGATCACAATAGTGTCGCCGGGAACGATCAGGCCGACCAGTATGGAAGTCTCCAGGAGCATCCCGATTCCCGCCAGAAGAGTGCGGAGCAGGGGGTCAACGCTCTGGACGAGTCCAAGAATCCAGGTCAGACCATCGTTCATGTCCCGGTGCCTCCTATCGGCTTGTGAAGCGCCTCGCGGCGGTGGCGCCACAGGCCAAGTCTGCCCGGGCTTTCTGCGAGCTTAGGGCCACCGACCCACGACGTGACGATGCGGATGCCATGTACCGCGCCCAGGGCCCACACCTCGGCACCGTCGAGATCGGCCGGAGTCGCCCGCTCCCGGTGGGTCTCCACGCCGAGCGCGGCCGCCATCGCGAACAGACTCCGCGCTGTGACGCTGTCGACGCGCTCGAACTCGCGCGCATCCTCGGCCAGCGGGGGCGCGCAGAGGATGTCTCCGCGCCACCACACAAGGGCGCTCGTCGTCCCGTCCACGATGAATCCGTCGCTAGTGAGGATGACCGCATCGTCAGCGCCGAGACGCCGAGCCCGGGTGCGAGCGGACAGCAGCGCGTCGACATCCGGCCCCTTGATCCCCGGCGCTTTTCGCGGATCCGGCCGATCGAGGGTGGCGAGGACTGCTGAACGCGCCGGCTCTGGCGCGGGCCGGTGCCGGAACACAAGGTGGGCAGCGCCATCCTTCGACTGCAGTTCGACGCGGGGAAACCAGTTGCCGTCCGCCGGCACGAGCGCGAGTGCGGCGTCCCAAAACGCCTCGAGGTCGAGTGCGGCGAAACCGTCCAGGTCATTCCCGCGCTGCCGGGCGGCTTCGAAAAATCGGCTCTCGTGAAGCTCGCGGGCGAAAATTCGCCCGTGCGTGACGAGAAACGAGTCCATCGCTTCGACTCGATATTCGCCGGGGTCGCAATAGTCGAGAGCGGCAAACGCGCCACCGACCCAGCGGTACAGCGCGTCGTTGCTCATAGAGTTAGGGTATGCGCCGCCGGGTGATCTCGACACACCTGGACTATTGGGTTGACCCCGCCGTGGCATTTCCCGCGCTGTGCGCGGGCGACGGTCCCGCATTCTGGCTGGATTCCGGTTTCGACGCGACGACCGGAATCAGTTGCATCGGCACCGGCGGCCGCGTGGTCACCGCGTCGGGCGGCGGCGATGTCACGGAGTGGGCGACGGGAATCAGGCACGGGCAAACGATCTTCGATTTCCTGCGTCAGGAACAGGCCGGCGGTGCGTGCGACTCGGGTGGCGTGGTGCCGTTCCCGCTGGGCTGGGTGGGGTGGCTCGGCTATGAAAACCACGGGGCAACCCTGGGCACGGAGGGTGTGCGCGATTCGCGGTATCCGGATGCCGCATTCCAGCGCGCTGACCGCGCGGTGGTGTTCGACCACGGAACCCAATCGGTGACGCTCGTCGCCCTCGCCTCGTCGTGGACCGGGGATGCCGCGGCCTGGCGCGATGAGACGGCGAGCATGCTGGCTGCGCTGGCCGGCGCAGGGGAGAGGCCGCTGGACGAAGCGCCAACTCTGCAGCACGAACCTGAATGGTTCAACTCCGAGGACGAATACCTTGGCATGATTGTGGAGTGTCAGCGGCGTATCCGTGCGGGAGACGCGTACCAGCTGTGCCTCACCACCGAAATCAGCGCGAGAGTGCGCCCCGACCCGGTTGACACGTATCTTCGGCTTCGGCGGCTGAGCCCCAGCCACCATGGCGGGTTCCTGCGGTGCGCGGGGGTGAGCCTCCTGAGTTCGTCTCCGGAGCAGTTCCTCACGGTGACGCCGGGTCGCCAGGTGGAATCGAAACCGATCAAGGGAACCCGGAGGCGCGGCGCAACCAGGGAAGAAGACGATGCGCTTCGCCGCGAGCTTGTCGCGAGCGACAAGGAGCGGGCCGAAAACCTCATGATCGTCGACCTCGTGCGCAACGACCTGTCCCGCGTGTGCGCAGTGGGCTCCGTCACGGTGCCGCACCTTCTGGAGGTGGAAAGTTACGCCCAGGTGCATCAGCTCGTGAGCACGGTGCGCGGCACGCTTTCGCACGGCAGGGATCCGATCGACGCGGTTCTCGCCTGCTTTCCTGCCGGGTCCATGACGGGAGCGCCGAAACTCAGCGCGGTGCAGATCCTCGACTCGCTCGAGCGGCGGGCGCGCGGCATCTACTCCGGGGCATTCGGGTACTTCGGGTTTGACGGAAGCATCGATCTGGCCATGGTCATCCGGAGCATCGTGCTTGATGAGCGGGGAGTCACAATCGGCACGGGTGGCGGGATCACGGCGCTGTCGGAACCGCAAGAGGAGCTCGAGGAAACCCGCATCAAAGCGCGTGCACTGCTGCGCGCGCTCGGATTGATACCCTTGTAACTCGGGTCTCGGCGTGCAACGGCGCGCCGAAGATCAATGGCGATCGCCCGCACACCTTCCGCACGAAGAGAGATTGCCGTGGCACACCATCACACCGACGAGGATTCCGGATACGACGTCGCCCGTATCCAGGCCAAGTGGCAGGCCGTGTGGGACGAACTTCAGCCGTTCAGCACGAGCAATCCCGACGACAAGCGCCCGCGCAAGTATGTGCTCGACATGTTCCCCTACCCCTCCGGCGACCTGCACATGGGCCACGCCGAGGCGTACGCGCTCGGCGATGTGATTGCCAGGTATTGGCGGCAGCAGGGCTTCAACGTCCTGCATCCGATCGGCTGGGATTCGTTTGGCCTGCCGGCCGAGAACGCGGCGATCCAGCGCGGAATTGACCCCGGCGGATGGACGTACGACAACATCGACCAGCAAAAGAAGTCGATGAAGCTGTATGCGACGTCGTTCGACTGGGATCGCGTGCTGCACACGAGCGACCCGGAGTACTACAAGTGGAACCAGTGGCTGTTCCTGAAGCTCTACGAGAAGGGCCTCGCGTATCGCAAGGACTCCTGGGTGAACTGGTGCCCCAAGGACCAGACCGTGCTCGCGAACGAACAGGTCGAAGATGGCCGCTGCGAGCGCTGCGGAACTCTCGCGGTGAAGAAAAAGCTCACCCAGTGGTATTTCAAGATCACCGATTACGCGGATCGGCTGCTCGACGATTTGAAGCAGCTTGAAGGGTTCTGGCCGGCGAAGGTCCTGTCGATGCAGCGCAACTGGATCGGCCGATCCATCGGGGCCGACGTCGATTTCGTGATCGAGGGGCGCGAGGAGCCGCTCACGGTATTCACGACGAGGCCCGACACGCTCTACGGCGCCACCTTCATGGTGGTCGCTCCGGATTCCGAACTTGCCGCTGAACTCGTCTCCGGCGCGGATGCCCAGGTGCAGGCGGAGTTCGCCGCCTACCTCACCGAGGTGCAGAAGAACACCGAGATCGAACGTCAGGACGCCACGCGCGAAAAGACCGGGGTTTTCCTCGGTCGCTGGGCGTTCAACCCGGTCAACGGCGAACGCGTGCCCATCTGGTCCGCAGACTACGTGCTGGCGGATTACGGCCACGGCGCCATCATGGCGGTGCCCGCCCACGACCAGCGCGACCTGGATTTCGCCCGCACATTCGACCTGCCCGTGCGGGTCGTCGTGGACACGAACGCTCCCATCACGGGCGCCATCCCGATCATTGCGGACGGCGAGCTTCCGGACGACCTGCCCCCGCTGGACCCCGCGAGCACCGGCGTGGCGCTCCACGGGGACGGCCGCATGATCAACTCCGGGCCGCTGGACGGGCTCAGCAAGACCAACGCGATCTCCCGATCCATCGAATTGATGGAGGCGAGGGGCACCGGGCGGGCGGCGACGAACTTCCGGCTCCGCGACTGGCTCATTTCGCGCCAGCGCTTCTGGGGCACCCCCATTCCGATCATCCACGGGGCGAACGGGGAACTCATCCCCGTGCCGGAGGACCAGCTTCCGGTGACCCTCCCGTCGACGGAGGGCCTCGATCTCACTCCGAAGGGCACGTCCCCGCTCGGTGGCGCAGAGCAGTGGATCACCGTGGCGAACCCCGTGGACGGGAGCCCGGCGCGCCGCGACCCCGACACCATGGACACGTTCGTGGACAGCTCGTGGTATTTCCTGCGGTTCTTGAATCCGAACGATCCGGACCGGGCGTTCGACCCGGCCGAGGCGGAGAAGTGGGCGCCGGTGGACCAGTATGTCGGCGGCGTGACGCACGCGATCCTGCACCTCCTGTACGCCCGGTTCATCACCAAGGTGCTGTACGACATGGGCTACATCACGTTCACCGAGCCGTTCACGGCGTTGCTCAACCAGGGCATGGTGCTCATGGACGGTTCGGCGATGAGCAAGAGCAAGGGCAACCTCGTGCGGTTGAGCGAGCAGCTGGACGAGCACGGTGTCGACGCGATCCGGCTCACCATGTCCTTCGCCGGGCCGCCCGAGGACGACATCGACTGGGCGGATGTCGCACCGCACGCTTCGGCGAAGTTTCTGGCGCGCGCCTGGCGGCTCGCTCAGGACGTGACGAGTTCGCCGGATGTCGAGTGGAAGACGGGCGATCGCTCCCTGCGCCGCGTGACGCACCATTTCCTGGCCGACGCGCCTGGTCTGGTCGAATCGTTCAAGTTCAACGTTGTCGTCGCGCGCATCATGGAGCTCGTGAACGCGACCCGAAAGGCGATCGACAGCGGACCGGGCGGTGCGGATGCCGCGGTGCGCGAGGCGACGGAAACGGTTGCGCTCGGGCTGAGCCTGTTCGCGCCCTACACCGCGGAGGAAATGTGGGAGGCGCTCGGGTATCCGCCCTCTGTCGCCCTGTACGGTTGGCGGAAAGCTGACCCGACTCTCCTTGTCGCCGAGTCGGTGACGTGCGTCGTGCAGGTCGACGGGAAACTGCGCGACCGGCTCGAGGTGAGCCCTTCCGTGACGCCCGCGGAGCTGGAGGAACTCGCCCGCGCTTTGCCTGCTGTGGCCAGGACCGTGGGCGACCGGGAAATCGCGACGGTCATCGTTCGCGCACCGAAGCTCGTGAACGTGGTCACCCGCTGACATCGGGATTTCGCGCTCTGCTCCCTCGCAGGTGACGTCGAGGCGCTCTGTGCACAGCCGGCTCGCGGCCGTCTCCCTGCCAGATTGAGCCGCGATTAGCATCGGCGCATGCCGCCACCCGACCCCCTCGCGGCCTCGCGCACCAGCCGATTCCGGGTGGGCATCGGGGCGGCGGTGGTGCTGCTCCTTGTGGGGGTGGGCGTTGCCGTGCTCGTGTCAGCGCTCAGTTCCGGAGCCGGAACCCGAGCCGTCATCGGGGCATCCGAGCCGAGGCAGAGCGCCACTGCGTCACCGAGGTCGACGAACGCCATCATCTTCGTCCACATTCTCGGGGCGGTGTCGGCGCCGGGCCTGTACCAGCTCCACGACGGCGACAGGGCCATCGACGCGGTCGCCGCCGCTGGCGGGTTCACGGTTGACGCGGATCGTCGCCAGCTGAACCTTGCGCGCTTCCTCTCCGACGGCGAGCAAATCTACGTCCCCACCGAAGGGGAAGTCGTCTCCGGGGCGCCAGGCGCTGGCGCCGCGACATCCGGCGGCAAGGTGAACCTGAATACGGCGGATTCCGCAGCACTCGAAACGCTCCCGCGGGTCGGACCCTCCCTGGCTGCCCGCATCATCGCGTGGCGCGAAGCGAATGGCCGATTCACCTCGATCGAGGATTTGATGAGCGTTTCCGGAATCGGGGAAAAAACGTTCGCCGGGCTGAAGGACCTCGTGACGATATGAGGATCGACGCCAGGCTCGCGGTCCCGGCGCTCCTCGGCTGGGTCGTGGTCGGCGTCCTCATCGCCGTCCCTGCGCTGCTGGTCCCGGCCGCCATCGGGCTGTGGTTGCTGGGCGCCGTGGCTGCGGCGGTGGCGGTGCTTCGTCCGAGTTTCCGCCTGGTTCTCTCGATGGTGACCGTCGCGGCGGCGGTCGCGGCCCTGCTCGTGACGAGCGCCGCGGCGCTGACCCTTGCCCGGGATCCGGAGCTCCTGCGCGACGCGGCGGATCGCCACCGTTTCGTCGAACTCACCGCCGTGCTCGATGTCGATACGCGCTCAACGCCACCGCGCGCGCCGACATCCGTGACGATCACCAATGCCGCGGTCGGCGAGCAGTCGGTCGGCCCAATCGCCATTCCCGCGCTCGTGTTCGGAAACCTGCCGAGGTCGGGTATCGGATCGACCGTGACGGTAGCCGGGACCATGGTGGGCGCGGAGGCGGGGGAGCGGGTTCGCTTCCTCGTTTTCGCGCGCGGAAGCCCCCACCTCGCGGCTGGGCCGCCGTGGTTTCTGGACTGGGCCAACGGGTTGAGACGGGGCTTCCAGCGTGCGGCGGCCGAGCTACCGGGCGACGGCGGAGCCCTGCTGCCGGGGCTCGCGATCGGTGACACGAGCGCGGTGAGCGACTCCCTCGATTCCGCCATGAAGGTCACCTCGCTCAGCCACCTGACCGCCGTTTCCGGTGCGAACTGCGCCGTCGTGGTGGGGCTCGTCCTGCTCGCGGCGGGCGGCATGGGCGCGACGCGACGGGTTCGGATTACCCTTTCGATCGCCACTCTGGTGAGTTTCGTCATTCTGGTCACGCCCAGTGCCAGCGTGCTCCGCGCGGCCGTCATGGCCGCGCTCGTCCTTTTCGCGATGGCGGCCGGCCGGCCGATTCGCGGGGTCGCCGTGCTCTCCGCCGCCGTCATCGCACTTCTTGCCGCCGATCCGTGGCTGTCGCGCGACTACGGCTTCATCCTCTCCGTTCTGGCCACGGCGGGCCTGCTCGTTCTGGCCGGACCGCTGTCCCAGGTGCTGTCGCGGTGGCTGCCTCTGCCGATGGCCGCTGTGATCTCGATTCCCCTTTCGGCCCAGCTGGCCTGCCAGCCTGTGCTGATCCTGCTCAACCCGGCGATCCCGGTTTACGGTGTCATCGCGAACCTCCTGTCCGAGCCCGCCGCCCCCATCGCGACGGTTCTCGGCCTCCTCGGATGCGCCAGCCTGCCGATTTTCGAGCCGCTGGGCCGCGTGTTCACCTACCTTGCGTGGCTGCCGTCCGCATGGATTTCGGCGGTCGCGCGATTCTTCGCCACGGCGCCCGGTTCGCAGGCTCCGTGGCTCCCCGGCGCGATCGGCGTCACGGCGCTCGTGGTTGTCACGGGCATCCTGCTGGTCGTCCTGCTTCGGCCCCGTACGCGCTCAGCGCGAATCCTGGCGGGCACTCTCGCCGCCCTGTTCGCGTGCTATTCGGGTGCGGCGCTGGGTTCGAGCATCGGTCGCACGCTCGCCGTTCCCGCGAACTGGCAGATCGCCGCGTGCGATATCGGGCAAGGGGATGCGGTCCTGGTTCGCAGCCGGGGGGAGACCGCCCTCATCGACACCGGACCCAGTCCGAAACTTCTCACGGCGTGCCTGAATGAATTGGGTATCGTGCACATCGACCTGCTCGTGCTCAGCCACTACGATCTCGACCATGTCGGCGGCACCTCGGCCGTGTTCGGGCTCGTCGACCGCGCGATCGTCGGGCCGGTTTCCGATGCGAGCGACACGGCGCTGCGGGAATCGCTGGTCAGTTCCGGTGCGGTCGTCGACGAGGTAGCGCACGGGGCGAGCGGAGCGCTTGGGGAACTTCGCTGGCAGATCCTGTGGCCGCCCGCTCGCCTCGGCACCGTTGAACCCGGAAATCCCGCCAGCGTCACGATCCGGTTCGACGGAGTCGGCGAATGCCTCCTCGGCTGCCTGAGCGCGATTTTCCTTGGCGACCTCGGCAATGAGGCGCAATCGAGGCTGCTCGGCCTGACACATCCGTCGCCGGTGGATGTGGTCAAGGTCGCACACCACGGTTCCGCGGACCAGTGCGAGAGACTGTACGAGAGGCTGGACGCGACTGTCGGCATCATCGGGGTCGGCAGCGGGAACACCTACGGGCATCCGACCGACGCGCTGCTCGGCATGCTCAAACGCGCGGGAACAGCGGTCACTCGCACCGATCTGGAGGGGATGATCCTCCTGTCGCCCACACCGGCCGGTCCCGTGCAGGTGTGGACGGGACGTGCGCCGGCCCGCGACGTTGGCTCCCATTAGGCTGGGGCCACGGAAGGAGGTGAGGGTGCGGATGGCAGCGACGCGGACTCAGAAGATCCCCCAGTTGACCTGGGACAAGGTGCGCCCGGCACCGGTCATACTCGTGTCCGGGACCGAGAACTTTCTCGCCGATCGCGCGATCGGGCTGCTGCGCGACATTCTCCGCGCCGAGGATGCGAGCCTCGAGGTGAGCGATATCGGCGCCGACGACTACGCGCCGGGAGAGTTGGCGACGCTCGCGAGCCCCTCGCTGTTCTCGGAACCGCGGATGATCAGGGTGACGGCCGTCGAAAAATGCACCGATGCCTTCCTGAGCGACGCTCTCCGCTATCTGGAGGCGCCGGCGCCGGACTGCTATCTGGTCCTCAGGCATGCCGGCGGCGTCCGCGGCAAGAAACTTCTGGACGCCCTGAGGGGCGGGCTCGGCGGTGGCATCGAAATCGCCTGCCCCGACCTGAAGAAGGAGACGGATCGGTCCGATTTCGTGTTTGCCGAGTTCCGCGCGGCGGGCCGGAAAATCACGCCGGGCGCTGCGCGCGCCCTGGTTGGGGCGTTCTCCGGTGACATTGCCGAACTTGCCGGTGCGTGCCGCCAACTGCTCGCCGACACCGACGGGGACATTTCGGAAGCCACGGTCGAGCGCTACTACGCCGGACGCGTGGAGACGAACGCTTTCCGCGTGGCCGACATCGCCATCGCCGGGCGACATGGCGAAGCTCTCGTGCTCCTCCGCCACGCCCTGGCCTCCGGCGCGGATCCCGTACCGATCGTGGCGGCATTCGCGAGCAAGCTCCGCACCATGGCGAAAATCTCCGGCTCCCGCGGCAGTTCGGGGCAACTCGCCCAGCAGTTTGGACTGGCACCGTGGCAGATCGACCGCGCCAGACGAGACCTTCGGGGGTGGACCGAGGATGGCCTCGCCCGGGGAATCAGCGTTCTGGCGGAAACGGACGCGCAGGTCAAAGGGGAGAGCCGGGATCCGGTGTTCGCGCTCGAGCGCATGGTGAACGTGGTGAGCGCGCGCGGCGCAGCCCCGCACTAGACAGCGCAGGGGTGCTGCCGAGGCAATGAAAAACGCTCCCGCCACCGAAGTGGGGGAGCGTCCATCCGTGTGACGCTTAGAGCGCCGCGACCTGCTTCGCGATGGAGGACTTGCGGTTCGCGGCCTGGTTCTTGTGAAGCACACCCTTGCTCGCCGCCTTGTCGAGCTTCTTCGAAGCGATCACAAGCGAGGCGGTTGCCGCCTTCTTGTCGCCGGAGGAGATTGCTTCGCGGGTGGCGCGGATCGCGGACTTGACCTCGCTCTTGATGGCCTTGTTCCGCTCGGTCGCCTTGCGGTTGGTGCCGATGCGCTTGATCTGCGACTTGATGTTTGCCACGGTGAACCTTTTCGTTGTTGTTGAACAGTCTGAGTCACGGCCGAGTGGCCGGGAGAGTCATGGTGGGAGCGTTTCGCGAATCCTCCCATGGGGAGTCGCACGCGGGCCAAGAGGTAACTTTATCAGACCAGCGCCGGTTTTCGGCAATCCTTTCGGCCGTCGCGCACGGGCCGTCCCGTTTGGGTCCAACCGTGTCCGGTGCCGGACGGTGGGAATCCACTCAGGCCCGGTCGTGGGAGAATTGTCCAACCCCTTTTCGCAACCATCTAAGGAACGCGTGACACCGAAATCACTGAAGGCGCTCGAGCCGTCGGCGACCGATCCTGCGTTCATCCGCAACTTCTGCATCATCGCGCACATCGACCACGGCAAGTCGACGCTGGCCGACCGGATGCTCCAGATCACGGGCGTCGTGAGCGACCGCGACATGCGCGCCCAATACCTCGATCGCATGGACATCGAGCGTGAGCGCGGCATCACGATCAAGAGCCAGGCCGTTCGGATGCCGTGGTCGTCGACCACGGGCGAGGGCAAGCCGCAAACTTACGCGCTCAACATGATCGACACCCCCGGACACGTGGACTTCACTTACGAAGTGTCGCGGAGCCTCGCCGCGTGCGAGGGGGCGATTCTGCTCGTGGACGCAGCCCAGGGGATCGAAGCGCAAACCCTCGCGAACCTCTACCTCGCGCTCGACAACGATCTGGAGATCATCCCGGTACTTAACAAGATCGACCTTCCGGCCGCCGACCCGGAACGATTTGCGAAGGAGCTCGCCGGGTTGATCGGCGGGGACCCCGGCGACGTCCTGAGGGTGAGCGGCAAGACCGGCGCGGGGGTGGAGGAACTTCTCGATCGGGTGATCGAGCGCATTCCGGCTCCGAAGGGCGACCCCGATGCGCCCGCGCGGGCGATGATTTTCGACTCCGTGTACGACAGTTACCGCGGGGTGGTGACATATGTCCGCATGATTGACGGTTCGCTGTCGCCGCGGGAGCGCATCCAGATGATGTCGACGCGGGCGATCCACGAGCTGCTGGAGATCGGGGTGAGTTCCCCCGAGCCGGTTCCCACGAAGGGGCTCGGCGTCGGCGAGGTCGGTTACCTGATCACCGGCGTGAAGGATGTGCGGCAGTCGAAGGTCGGAGACACGGTGACGACGGCGGCCAAGCCGGCGGCGGACGCGCTACCCGGGTACACCGAGCCGAAGCCGATGGTGTTCTCCGGGCTGTACCCGATCGACGGCAGCGACTATCCCGACCTGCGGGATGCGCTGGACAAACTCAAGCTCTCGGATGCCGCGCTCGTGTACGAGCCGGAGACGTCCGTCGCGCTCGGATTCGGATTCCGTTGCGGATTCCTGGGGCTACTGCATCTGGAGATCGTGACGGAACGGCTCGAACGCGAGTTCGGGCTCGACCTCATCACGACCGCCCCGTCCGTGATTTACCAGGTCACAAGCGACGACGGAAAGTCAGTGACGGTCACCAACCCGAGCGAATTTCCCGGCGGAAAGATTGCGAGCGTGAGCGAGCCGGTCGTGAAGGCGTCCATTCTCGCGCCGAAGGATTATGTCGGAACCATCATGGAACTGTGCCAGGGTCGGCGCGGAACCATGCTCGGAATGGAATATCTCGGTGAGGATCGGGTGGAACTGCACTACACGATTCCGCTGGGCGAGATTGTGTTCGATTTTTTCGACCAGCTCAAAAGCCGGACCCAGGGCTACGGAAGCCTCGACTACGAACCGCACGGCGAGGCGGAGGCGGACCTCGTGAAGGTGGACATCCTGCTTCAGGGGGAGCAGGTCGACGCGTTCAGCGCGATTGTGCACCGCGACAAGGCGTACGCGTACGGCGTGCTCATGACCGGGCGACTGCGGGAGCTCATTCCCCGGCAGCAGTTCGAGGTGCCGATCCAGGCGGCGATCGGTTCGCGCATCATCGCACGCGAGAGCATCCGCGCGATGCGCAAGGACGTGCTGGCGAAGTGTTACGGCGGGGATATCACGCGCAAGCGAAAATTGCTGGAAAAGCAGAAGGAGGGGAAGAAACGCATGAAAATGGTCGGCCGCGTCGAAGTTCCCCAGGAAGCGTTCATCGCCGCACTGTCCGGGGATACGGAGAAGAAGGACAAGAAGTGATGTCCGGGATATCCCCGTGGCAGCAAACCGTCACCTACGGCGCGGTCGGTGGGACGAAAGCCGCCGACCTCCTGTCGTTTCCGCCGGCCGGGTTTCGCCCCTTCGAGAGGCGATCCCGGATCGGGCATGGTGTCGTGCGATGGGAGCATGCCTGCCAGGCGGTCATGTCGTGGGGTGTTCAGCGCCACAGCGGGATGGACGTGCAGCTGCAGGACACGCCCGGCGAGGTGATCGAGGGAACATACACTCCGATCGTGTACGACGGAAGCGGATCCCCGATTGCGCCGGAAACGGCGGAAAGCGACGAAGTCGTGTACGGTGCGGAAGGCCAACCGCTGATCGCACCCGGAGACACGGCGACTCTGGTTCTGCCGATCTGGCCGGTGCGATTCCGCGCGCCGTGCCGGGTCATCTATGTCATCGACGAGCCGAATCGCAAAGGTTTCGCCTACGGAACGCTGCCCGGGCACCCCGAGATGGGCGAGGAAGCCTTTATCGTCGACCGCACGGACGACGGTTCGGTGTGGCTGACGATCCGCTCCTTCTCCAGGCCGTCAGCGTGGCACTGGTGGGCGGTGTACCCGATTCTGCGCCTCGTGCAGGCCGCGATCACTCGCCGGTACTTTCGGTCGCTCTCCGACCCGCTCACCTGAACTGCGCGAGAATGGGCTAATGCCGTCCGCCCTCCCGCTCGCCGATCCGGCGCCCGCCGACGGGCTGCTGCCGGCTTCCGCGGCCGCCGGGGCGAGCGAGCGCAACTTCGGCGTCTACGTGCACGTGCCGTTCTGCCGCGTACGCTGCGGATACTGCGACTTCAACACGTACACCTCGGATGAGCTGCGCGGCGCGAAGCGATCCGACTATGCCTCCCAGGCGATCGCCGAAGTCGCGTTCGCGCGGTCGGTGCTGGCAGGCTCCGGCGTGCCCGAGCGCGCGGCGACAACCGTGTTCTTCGGCGGCGGAACGCCGACGCTCTTGCCGGCCAGCGACCTCGCGGCCATGCTCGACGCGGTCCGATCAATGTGGGGGCTCGCCCCGGATGCCGAGATCACGACGGAGTCGAACCCCGACTCGGTGGATGCCGATTATCTGGTCGCGCTGAAGGCGGCGGGTTTCACCCGGGTGTCCTTCGGCATGCAATCCGCGGTGCCGCGCGTGCTCGCCACGCTCGAGCGCACCCACGACCCGCAGCGCGTTCCCCGCGTCGTCCACTGGGCGAGGGATGCCGGGCTCGACGTGAGCCTCGACCTTATCTACAACACCCCAGGCGAGAGCATCGGCGACTGGCGCACCTCGCTCGAGTCGGCGCTGGCCATGGAGCCCGACCACCTGAGCGCGTACTCGCTCATCGTCGAGGACGGGACCAAACTCGCCCGCCAGATCCGGCGCGGGGAAGTCCCGGCACCGGATGACGATCTCGCAGCGGAACAGTACGAGCTCGCCGACCGGCTGCTCGCCGACGCCGGATACCGGTGGTACGAAGTGAGCAACTGGGCCAAAGGCGACGGGCACCGTTCCCGCCACAATCTTGCCTACTGGCAGGGCCACGACTGGTGGGGGGTGGGGCCCGGCGCGCACAGCCACGTGGGCGGTGTGCGCTGGTGGAACGTCAAGCACCCCGCGGCGTATGCCGACCGGATCCGCGCCGGCTCGTCGCCGGCCGCCGGCCGGGAAACCCTCGACGACGAGACCCGGCGGGTGGAGCGGGTCATGCTCGCCACGCGCATCAGCGACGGCCTGCCGACGAGCGAACTCACCCCCGAGGGGCGAACTGCCGTGGCACCCCTCATCGCCGACGAGCTCGTCGATGCGGCCGAAGCGCTTTCCGGGCGCGTGGTGCTCACCGCGCGCGGCAGGCTGCTCGCGGACGCGGTCGTGCGCGCGCTCCTGAGCTAGCTACTTGATGAACTTGATCGCGAGCGGGTATTCGTACGCCTCGCCCTTGTTCGCGGCAACCGCGGCAAGAATGCTGAAGATGATGTTGAGCACGTAGGCGACCGCAATGATCAGGAAACCGATCAACAGGATCGCTGTGATTCCGCCGACGACATACGCGATCACGAGCGTGATCTGGAAGTTGAGCGCTGTTCCCGTGTGTTGACGCACGAACGGTCCGCGGTCCTTCAGCACGAGGTAGCCGATCAGGGCGGGCAGGAAATTGAAGAAGATCCCCCCGAGGTGCACGAGAAGCGCCCACAGTTTTTCATCGGACGGGCTGAGCGGCTGAGACGCCTGGTAGGGGTTGACTGGTTCTGGCATGGGCTCTGTCATGGTCCCCATTAAAGCAGGAGAGCCGGACCCGTGGGCCCGACTCTCCCGAAAAGCCGGTTGAACTACTTGATGAAACGGAAGTTGACCGGGTAACGGTAGCTGCCGCCGCCGTTCACCTTCACGCCGCCCATCACGGAGAACAGGACGTTCGCGAGGTAGATCAGCCAGCCGACCAGGGTCGGAAGCCACAGGATGCCCCATGCGCCGCTGGCAATGAGAATAGCGGTCAGAATCGCACCGATGATCGCCCACGCAATGTAGAAGATCAGGAACGTGATCTGCCAGTTCAGAGCCTCCTTGCTCTCCTGCTTGGTGAGCGTCCCGCGGTCCTTGAAGACGAGGAAGATGATGAGCGAGGGGAGCAGCCAGAGGATGCCTCCGAAGTGTGCCCACATGGCCCACTGCTTGTCCTCGGCAGCGGTCAACGGAGCCGCCGGCTGCGGCGCTGCGGCCGGGGGTGTTTGATCAGTCATTGCTCTTGCCTTTCAGATGGTCGAACGAAATCCCGCTTGGGTTCGGACTGGGCCAGCCCTGGCGTGCCCCTCTCGCGAAGGTAATGCTGGGGCTCACCCATAAGGTACTGCCCATACTGTCCGCATGCAACGCCTAACTCGTGGTATGTCGCGATACAATTAGCAGTCCCGATAACAGAGTGCCAGTCGCGAAAGGGGTGTGCGCATGGTTTCGGATCGCAGCCTCGACGTCCTGCGGGTCATCGTTCAGGATTACGTCGCCTCCCGCGAACCGGTCGGGTCGAAATCCATCGTCGAACGCCACGCGTTCGGGGTGTCCGCTGCGACAATTCGCCACGACATGGCCCTGCTCGAGGAAGAGGAACTCATCGCAGCACCCCACACGTCATCGGGTCGAATCCCGACTGACAAGGGGTATCGGGTGTTCGTCAACCAGTTGGCAGACCTGCGCCCGCTCACCGCCGCCCAGCGCCAGGCAATCGAGACGTTCCTGGGGAATTCATCGGACCTCGATGAAGTTCTCATTCGAACCGTGCGGTTGCTCTCGCAACTCACCCACCAGGTGGCGCTCGTGCAGTACCCCACGCTCGGCCGCTCTCACGTGCGGCACATCGAGCTGGTGCCGCTGAGCGCAACCCGGCTTCTCATCGTCCTCATCACCGACACGGGACGGGTGGAGCAGCGCCACATTGATGTGGGTGCCGACGTCGACGAAGTCTTCCTCGGCGAGGCACGCGCGAAACTGAACACGCGGCTTGCTGGTGTCAGCCTCGGCGATGCGGTGTCGGTGCTGGAGAAAATCTCGGACGATTTTCCGCGCGACCGCGGCGCCGTGATCTCGGATATCGTGACCAGCCTTCGCGAACAGGTTGCGGCGAACCGCGCCGAGAAACTGATCATGGCGGGCGCCGCAAATCTCGCCATGACCGCAGAGGATTTCGGCGGCAGCATCGTCCCCGTCCTTGAGGCGATCGAGGAGCAGGTCACCTTGCTTCGGTTGTTCGCCGAAATGGAGCCGGACCACCACGGCCTGGCCACGAGCATCGGCAGCGAGAACGCCGCCTTCGGCCTCGGGGAGACTTCCGTCCTCGCGAGTGGCTATTCTTCTTCGGGCGGGGAATTCGCCCGAGTGGGGGTGCTGGGGCCCACCAGAATGGACTACCCGAACAACATGGCAGCGGTGCGCGCCGTCGCCCGCTACCTTTCGCGCCTTCTCGGCGAGGAATAATTCGAAGGAAATTTGTGGCAGACCACTATCAGATACTTGGCGTAGAGCGGACGGCAACGCCCGAGGAAATCAAGAAGGCGTATCGACGGCTTGCGCGGGAACTGCATCCGGACGTGAACCCCGGGCCGGATGCGAACGAGCAGTTCAAACTCGTGACTCATGCCTACGATGTGCTGTCCGACCCGCAACAGCGCGAACAGTACGACCTTGGCGGCTCGGGAGGCACTGGGTTCGGAGGTTTCGGGGACATCTTCGAAACGTTCTTCGGCGCCGCGCAACGCTCCAGCGGCCCGCGGTCCCGCCGGGAACGCGGGCAGGATGCTCTCCTGCGCATTGAGGTGGAACTCGCCGACGTGGTGTTCGGCACCACGCGGGAACTGGAGGTCGACACGGCGGTCGTGTGCGAATCCTGCGAGGGGTCCTGCTGCGCGAAAGGCACTTCACCGGTCACGTGCGACATTTGCCAGGGCAGCGGGCAGATTCAGCGTTCCGTGCGCAGCCTTCTGGGCAATGTCATGACGTCAAGCCCCTGCGGCACATGCCGCGGGTACGGCACGATCATCGCCAACCCGTGCCCGAACTGCGGCGGCCAGGGCCGAGTCCGGGCCAGGCGAAAAGTTTCCGTGGACATCCCGGCCGGCGTCGAAACCGGGTTGCGCCTTCAGCTCGCAGGCCAGGGCGAGGTGGGTCCGGCGGGCGGCGCGAACGGCGACCTGTACCTCGAAGTGAAGGTTCGGCACCACGACATTTTCAGCCGAAGCGGCGACGACCTTCTGGCCACGCTGGAAGTCCAGATGACGGACGCGATTCTGGGTACCGCCACCGAGTTCGAGGGGCTCGACGGCCCCGTTTCGGTCGAGGTGAAGGCCGGCACGCAAAGCGCCGACATCATCACGGTCAAGGATCGCGGGGTGACGCACCTGCGGGGGTCAGGTCGTGGTGACCTGAGACTTGGCGTGCAGGTCGTGACGCCCACAAAGCTCGACTCCAGAGCGCAGGAGCTGATCAAGCAGTTTGCTTCCTCCCGAAAGAAGACCGAACCGACCCTCATGCAATTCCAGCAGGGGCTGTTCCAAAAACTGCGCGATCGCTTTCTGAACCTCTGATTGCCGGTAGACGTGGCGCACTTCTATTTGAGCGACGACGCTTCCTCCGCCGTCAAGGGGAGCACGCTCGAGGTCACCGGTTCGGAGGCGCGCCACGCGATCACTGTCGGGAGGCTCGCTGCGGGGGAGCGAATGCGGGTGGGTGACGGAAGGGGGCTCATCGCTCACGGCGTGGTCTCCGCTGTCGGCGGTGATCGTTTTGAACTGCAGGTCGAGTCGACGCACTTCGACGACGAACCGAGCCCGCAGTTGTGGCTCGCGCAGGCCCTGGCCAAGGGGGACAGGGATGAGCTTGCCATCCAGGCGGCGACCGAGCTCGGTATCGACGGCGTGATCCCGTGGGCCGCCTCCAGATCCATTGTGAGGTGGGAGCGGACGAAAGCGACCAAACATGAACAACGGTGGACGAGCATCCTTCGCGAGGCAAGCAAACAGTGCGTTCGCTCGCGGATCCCTGCCCTGAAGCCGCTCGCTTCGACCGCACAGCTCGCTGCACTGGGCGACGAATACCAAATCCTCGTCCTCGAGCCGACCGCGGCCGAACCGCTTCGGTCGTTCGCCGCAGATGGTCGGGACATCCTCCTTGTCGTCGGACCGGAGGGCGGCATTGCGCCCGCCGAGTTGGCTCGGCTTGCCGACGCCGGAGCAGTCGAGGTGAGCCTCGGTTCGACGATCCTACGCACGAGCACCGCGGGCCCGGCAGCAATCGCCGTGCTCAACTCTGTGCTCGGCCGGTGGTAGGGCGCCGCCGCGCCGCACCGACCGTACCGGTTAAGATGGTCACCATGACCGGTAGCGCAGAGCCGAGCCTCTTCACCCGCATCGTCGCGCGCGAAATTCCGGCCGACATCGTGTTCGAGAACGATGCCATCGTCGCCTTCAGAGACATCCATCCGCAAGCGCCGGTGCACCTGCTCGTCGTACCCAAGACCCAGCAGTATCGCAGTGTTTCCGAGCTCGCAGCCGGCGACCCTGCGCTTCTTGCTGAGGTCATTGCCACCGCGAAGCAACTCGCCCTGGAGCATTGCGGCGGTGAGTTCCGGCTCGTTTTCAATGAGGGCGCGTCTGCCGGCCAGACCGTTTTCCACGTCCACGCGCACGTTCTTGGTGTCGACCCGGGCGGCGAACTGCCGGAAGGATCCCTTGGCCAGTAGCGAAGACCCCAGCCTCGAAACCCAGAGTTCTGAGCAGGTCGCCCGCGAGCGGTTCGAGGTGGACGGCATCGCGATGGTTCGACTGCTCGGCCCGCAGGATCGGCTGCTGAAAACCGTGGAGAACCAGTTTCCCCTCGTCCGCGTTCTCGTGCGGGGCAACGAGGTGACGCTCGAAGGCAATCCTGAGCAGGTTGCCGCGGCGCGTCGCCTCGTGGATGAGCTCATCAGCATGGTGCGCAACGGGCAGGAGCTCGGATCGGCCGAGGTGGAGTCGTCCGCGCGGATGTTGAGGAATGACCCGGGAGCGAGTCCCGCCGAGGTGCTCAGCCAGGCGATCCTCACTTCGCGCGGTCGGAGCATTCGCCCGAAAACTCTGGGGCAGAAGGCCTACGTGGATGCCATCGACCAGAACACGATCGTGTTCGGAATCGGGCCGGCCGGCACAGGGAAAACCTACCTCGCCATGGCCAAGGCGGTGCAGGCGCTGCAGCGCAAGGAAGTCAATCGCATCATCCTGACGCGCCCAGCGGTCGAAGCGGGCGAGCGCCTCGGCTTCCTGCCCGGCACCCTCAACGACAAGATCGACCCGTACCTCAGGCCGTTGTATGACGCACTCAACGAGATGATGGATCCGGATGTCGTCCCGAAACTGCTCGCGACGGGCACCGTCGAGGTCGCGCCGCTGGCCTACATGCGCGGACGCACCCTCAACGATTCCTTCATCATCCTCGATGAGGCGCAGAACACGAGCCCGGAGCAGATGAAAATGTTCCTCACCAGGCTCGGCTTCGGATCAAAGATTGTCGTCACCGGGGACGTGACCCAGATCGACCTCCCGGCCGGAGCGAGCGGGTTGCAGCTCGTGACCCATGTGCTCGACGAGATTGACGACATCCACTTCGTGCGCCTCACGAGCGACGACGTCGTGCGCCACAGCCTCGTCGGGCGCATCGTCGACGCGTACACGAAATACGATGCCGAGCGGCAGGTGAAGCGATTCGAGCGCGATCATCCCGAGTCGCGGGATGGCGCGAATCGCGAGGAGCGCCGGGCGAACCTCAATCGAGGTCGGTATCCGGGCGACGGAAAACGGCGGGGTGGTCGATCATGAGCATCGAAGTGAACAACGAATCGTCGGTGGCCGTCGACGAGGTGGCGCTTCAGCGGCTCGCGATGTATGCGCTGGACCAGCTCCACGTGCATCCGGATGCCGAACTGGGAATCGTCCTCGTCGATGAGGCGGCCATGGAACAACTGCACGTGCAGTGGATGGACGAACCGGGCCCGACCGATGTGCTGAGTTTCCCGATGGACGAGCTTCGACCGGGAACGGACGAAGCAATGACACCGGCGGGGCTCCTTGGCGATATCGTGCTGTGCCCCCAGGTCGCGGCCGCGCAGGCGAGCGCGGCAGGGCACGGCCTGTCCGACGAACTGGTCCTCCTGACCTGCCACGGGCTGCTCCACCTTCTCGGATTCGATCACGCGGAACCGCACGAAGAGAAGGAGATGTTCCGGATCCAGGGCGAGATTCTTGCCGGATTCTCTCAGGCCGAACGGAAACGACGAAAGAAATGATTCCGGCCTTCGTGACCGTCGCCGTGCTGCTCGTCGCCCTCGGCGGGTGGCTCGCGGCGGCCGACGCGGCATTGGGCGTCCTGTCGCGCGCGGATCTTCACGAACTGGCGGCGACGTCACGGGCCACGAAGTCGCTGCAGGCGATTGCCGCGGATGTCGGTGCTCACCTGAACGCCGTGAACTTCATGCGGGTTGTGGCGGAGACGACCGCCGCCGTACTCGTGACGCTGGCATTCGCGTCCGTCTTTGCAGAATGGTGGTGGGCTCTCCTGCTGTCTGCGCTCATCATGACCATCGCATCCTTCGTCCTCGTCAGCGCGAGTCCCCGCGCGGTCGGGCGGGTTTACGCCCGCCAGATCATCCGCTGGAGCGCGTGGCTCGTTCACACGTCGCGGGTCGTCCTCGGCCCCATCGCCGCGGCCCTCGTGGCGATCGGCAACCGGGTGACGCCCGGGCGCCCGCGAACCGTGTCCTTTTCCTCAGAGGAGCAGTTGCTGAGCATGGTGGATGAGGCCACGGAACTCGACGTGCTCGAGGAGGACGATCGGGAGCTCATCCACTCCATTTTCGAATTCAACGACACGGTGGTGCGCGAGGTCATGATTCCGCGAACCGACATGGTGGCCATTGACAGCGATGCCGGGGTTGCGGAGGCGATGGAGCTGTTCCTGGGGAAAGGCGTATCGCGGATGCCGGTGATCGGCGAGGATATTGACGAGGTTCTCGGCGTTCTCCTGCTCAGGGATGTCGCGCGCCTCGCCTTTGAACGGCCCCTCGACGTGGAGGGCACAACGGTGGCGGGACTTGCCCGCCCGGCGTTGTTTGTTCCCGAGTCGAAGAACGTCGACGAGCTGTTGAGGCAGATGCAGCGTGAATCGACCCACCTCGCGATGGTTGTGGACGAGTATGGCGGGATTGCGGGCCTTGTGAGCCTCGAAGACATCATCGAGGAGCTCGTCGGCGACATTTCCGATGAATACGACCGGGAGGTGGTTGTGGCGGCGGATCTCGGTGACGGGCGTTTCCGGGTCAGCGCCCGTTTGCCGGTCGATGAGCTTGGCGAACTGTTCGGTCTGGAACTCGACGATGACGACGTCGACACGGTTGGCGGGCTGGTCACGAAAGCGCTGGGGCGCATCGCGACGACCGGCTCGGTTGCTCGGATTGCCGGGCTCGTGCTCACGGCGGAGCGCACGGAGGGCCGCGGGCGAAAGCTCAGGACGGTCATCGTGGAACGGGACCCGAACACCGAACTCGAGATGCCACCAGCGGGGGAGGAGGCCCCGGCATGAGCGACGCATTCCGAGCGGGCTTTGCGACCTTCGTCGGTCGGCCGAACGTCGGCAAGTCGACACTCATGAACGCGCTCGTCGGTGAGAAGGTGGCCATCACGAGCAGCAAGCCGCAGACCACGCGGCGCGCGATCCGGGGGATCGTCCACCACGCGGACGGGCAGTTGATTCTTGTGGACACTCCCGGGATGCATCGACCGCGGACTCTGCTCGGCGAGCGCCTCAACGACGTCGTCCAATCGACGCTCGCGGACGTCGACGTCCTGTGCCTGTGCGTGCCCGCCAACGAGAAGCTGGGGCCGGGAGACAGGTACATCAACGAGCAGCTCGACCAGTTTCCCAGGGCGAAGAAAGTGGCGATCGTCACGAAGGTCGACGTCGCCTCGAAGTCGGCGGTAGCCGAGCAGCTGCTCGCGGTGAGTGCGCTGCGCGAATGGGCGACGATCATCCCGGTGTCCGCTCTCACGGGCGTTCAGCTCGACATTCTCGCGCGCGAGCTCATTGCGCTGCTGCCCGAATCGGAGCCGCTGTACCCGCGGGAAACCATCACCGAGGAAGACACGGAGGCGCGAATCGCCGAACTCATCCGCGGGGCCGCACTCGAAGGCGTATCCGACGAATTGCCGCACTCGATCGCGGTCACGATCGACGATCTCGTGGAGCGCGACGACAAGGAATTGCTCGAGATTTACGCGAACCTGTGGGTGGAACGCGACAGCCAGAAGGGGATCATCATCGGCCACAAGGGCGGCAGACTCGCCGAGGTGGGTGCGAGGGCGAGGGCATCGATCGAGCCGCTGGTCGGCAAGCAGGTCTTCCTGTCGCTGCGCGTGAAGGTCGCCAAGGATTGGCAGCGTGACGCAAGGCAGCTTGGCCGGTTGGGTTTTTAGCGCGAGTTCCGGCCACGGCAGCGAATTCCGGACGCTCACATTGTCGGGTTTTGCCATACAATTCGCTCACAGCAAATGATGCGGGCGGAGCACCATGGCGGTCGTCGAACGTGAGTGGGAACTGGCTCAGTTGCGCAGTTTCCTTGGCTCGGTCGGTGCACCCGGTGGCCGTTCCGCCGCCGTCCTCGGGGTGCCGGGAATCGGAAAGTCCACGCTGCTGGATGTGGTGACCGGGGAGTGTGCCGGGTGGCGCATCCTGAGCGCACGGGGGACTCCTCTCGGCACTCACGTTCCGCACGGGGTGCTGATCCAGCTGTTTTCGGGCCTGGCGCGAATCGGGGCGCCGGGAGATGAACCATTCGATGGTCCGGGCAGGATGCTTCGCGATCTCGTGTTGAACTGCGACATCGCTGCGGATGCCGCGGCCCTGTCCTATTCGCTCCACTGGGTCATCGCCCGCCTGGCGGCCAACCAGCGAGTTCTCGTCGTCGTAGACGACCTCCACTGGGCTGACCCGGCATCGATCACGATTCTCGGCAATGCGATGGGATTGCTCCGGTCAGAACGGGCCGGATTCCTGTTCGGCGTCCGAAGAATTCCTCGGGAAATTGCGAATTCGGTGCTCTCGGAAATTCTTGAGGTATCCACGATCGTCGGCCCTGGGCCGCTCACTCTCGCGGGCACCGCGTCGATCGTGGCGGGCAGCGCGCCAGGAGGCTCGGGAGCTGAACTGGATGTCGGGCGCATACACGAGTTGTCCGGCGGGATTCCGTTTTTCGTGACTGAACTCGTCGCAATGGGCCTGGCGGGTCAGGAGCTCACTTCATCACTGCATGTCATCGAATCGATTGGTGGGCGGCTCGACCGCCTGGGGGACCCCCACGGGGAAGTGGCTCGCGCCGTCGCCGTGCTTGGTTCCGATGCAACGCCCGAGACAATCTGCGCTCTCGCGGCAGTGGCGGGCGACGCGCTTCCCCGGGTTGTCAGTGATCTGATCTCCGAAGGGATCTTTTCGGATTCGGGACGACTGGAACTGGCGCACCCACTCATTTCGGAAGCCATCCGGAACGGCATGGACGCAGGCAGGCTGGCCGCCCTCCACGATCGGGCCGCTGGGATACTCCATTCGCTCGGAGGATCCGGGTCACGCGTAGCTGCCCACATCGTCCGAAGCCCGATCGGGCATGACGAGTGGCGGGTTGCGCTGCTCTTAAGCGCCGGGCACGCGGCGCTCGCCTCCGGGTCGGTGGATGACGCCATCGTCTACCTTGGCCGTGCCCTGCTGGAGATGAGGGACGGGGATCCTCGACGGCCGGGCGTCCTCGTGGACGCCGCCAGGGCCAGCAGGGATGCCAACAACCCCGACGCGGCTGTGACCCAGTGGCGCGAGGCGCTCACGCTGGTCAGTGATATCACCGTGAGGACGCGAATACTTGCGGAGCTGGGCGCCACCCTGTTCGAGGCAGGTGACACGAGGGCTGCCGACGCGGCGTTCGAGCGGGGCATCAGTGAACTCACAGCGTCCGGTGTGGCGACCACCCAACCGATCTACCGTGAATTCGCCGCGAAAGGATTGTCGGTGCGGTTGAGCATTTCGCATCATCCGTCACCGTTTGCGCAGGAAGTGGTAGAGCAGGCGATCGGACAGCGCCCGAAACTGGACACGTCGGAAGACGCCCGGCTTCTTGGCGCTGCAGCGGTGGGCCTCGCCCTGTCCGGAGCGTCCGAAGCACGGGCCTCAGCCCTTGCCCACCGTGCGTATCGTCGCTGGCCCCGGTCGGGTTCTGGTTTCCCGGAGGACCCGGCGACATACCTGCTCGCCGCGGTTCTCAACATCACCAGCCAATTTGATGAGTGCGAGGAACTTCTCACGAGCGCCATCGAGGAGTCCAGAGTGAGTGGGCGGGTACTGAGCGAGGCAACGGCACGGTACTGCCGCGGTTCCCTGTACTTCGCCCGGGGCGATATCCGGCACGGCGTGCCCGATCTTCTTGCGGCAGTAAACTCCGTCCAGCTCGGCTGGGTGCGCTATCGCGAATCGGCCGAAACGATGCTGATTCGCTGCCATATCGCCCTAGGCGATACTGTCGCCGCTGCACGACTCGCCCTCGGGGACGAGTATTCGAGTGCGAGCGATGTACTGCGATCGATTCAGTACATCGGCAAGTCCGACTATTGGACCAGGGTGGGACGACCGTCGAAGGGGCTCGAATTCGCGTATCGGGCCCGTGACGCGGTTCCCAGCGGTACCGATGTTTTCGGCTTCGGCTGGCGCGCTTCAGCAGGGGACGCGCTGCTCGCACTCGGCGACAAGGCGGCCGCTCTGGCCCTGGCCACTCAGGAAGTCGCGCTCGCCGAGTCCACGGGAAGCTACGCCGCAGCGCTCGGACCGGCCCTCTACCGCCGTGCGAGAACGCTGGATGACGAGAGCGAGGCAATCGTGCTTGCGGAGCGCGCGCTGGAGCTGTTGGGGCCATCTCGGCCCTTCGCCCAGTTGCCGGTCAGGCAACTCCTCGCCGACCTCATGATCGCGCGAGGTGGGGTGGAGCGGGCCGCAGAAATGCTCGAAAATGCACTCGACTATGTGCAGTCGCAGAGGCTTGTTCGTGCCGAGAAGCGAATCCGTGCAGTGCTGGGGTCGATCGGGCACCCCATCGTGCCGTCGTCTCTCGAGCGGAGGGTTGCGTCGCTGTCTCCGTCAGAATTCCGGGTTGCGCCTCTCGCCGCTCAGGGCCTTTCCAATCGTGAGATCGCCGGAAATTTGTTCGTAACCCTGAAGACGGTGGAGTTCCACCTGTCGCATTGCTACCGCAAGCTGGGTATCCGGGCCAGACACGATCTGGCCCGGACGCTCAATCAACAGGTGGCCGTTGGCTAGAACGTTGCCTGAAAACTGTTCAGGATCTGGGTGAGAACGGCATCCTTGTCCTGTGCGGATACCATCTGCACCGACAGAATCATGAAGTGTGTCTTCGCGACATCCGTCGAGGCGAGCACCGCAAAGTCGGTGCTCGTTCCGCCGCACGCGGTGAAGTACACGAACTGGCCGACGTAGTATCCGTCGTCGTACGGTCCCTCATTGCCGACGGTGCAGTCGGCGCCGGCCCCCGACTTGTAGTTCGCGATGACCACATTGGGGTCGGAGTTGACGGCTTCAGTGCTCGCGGCCACCTGCACCCCAGGTACCGACCATCCCTGGCCGAATGCCTGAAGATCGGGGCTCGCTGTGACGCTGTAGAACGTCAACCCGCTGTCGGTGAAACTGCTGCCGTCGAGCTGCGACCAGGTACTCGGCACGGTCACCCCAACAGAGCCGCTGTCATCGGTAATCGAGACAAAGCTGTCGACGTTGCCGCCGCCACCGGAGTTGCCGGAGGAGACCAGCTTGATCTCCTTGCCGTTGAACTGCCCTTCGTACACGGAATCGTTGGACGGGCGATAGATGCGGTAGTCAATGGTGGCGTCGACGCCCTGAGTCTTGAGCACCTGGCAGTAGTCGGCGAGGCTGCCGTCCGGCGCCATGGATACCCCGGCGAGGTCGATCAGCACATCTCCCGGCTCGATGCCGCTGATGTCGGCCGGCCCGCCGGCAGCGACCGATTCAATCCAAATTCCGTTTGGGGTCCCGTCGTCGGCTGGGGGAAGAGCCTGGGCGTTGATTCCCATTGAGAGAACCGGCTTGCCCTTGATGAGGTCTGCAAGCACGGGAAGCACCTGATCTCGGTGGATTGCGTAGTTGTAGTCCAGGTCGTCGTTTCCCGCGTAGTTCACGCCGACGACACGGCCATTGGGGTCGACGAGCGGGCCGCCGGAGTTTCCGCCTCTGATCCGCGCATCATGCTCGATGACGTGATCGAGGGATGCCCACGAGTCGTCCTGCGGAACATCATTCTTGGACACGATCCCGCGTGTCATCGTGAAATTCGGGTCGCCGAGGGGGAAGCCGGCCGAGTAGACGTCGAGGGCCGTCTCGATGTCGCCTTGATGCCAGGCGAAATACGGATAGGTCCCCTTATCCAATTGGATCACGGCAAGGTCGAGGCACTCTGACGCACCGAGAACTTTCGCGTTGTATTGCTTGCTCGAGTCGCCACCCAGCCAGACTTTGAGGGTGCCTGCGCCCACGACGACGTGGTTGTTGGTCACGGCAAGACCGCTCGGGTCGATGATGAAGCCCGAACCGCGTCCAGCGCTCTCGGACGCCTGCGTCGATCCCTGGGGAACGAACGTGCCCTGCGCCTGAATCTGTATGGTCGCCGACCGCACTCCCTTGAAGTCGACGGCAGGCGGGCCGCTCGGCAGGCCGATCCCGATACAGCCGCTCAATCCGAGTGCCGTGGTCATGACGATTGCCAACACGCTCATCGTGCGAACGTTGCGTCGCGTTGCTGCGTAAACTGTGCTCACCGAATCCTCCTGCTGCAGCGAGTGCACCCCACCCGCCTGTGTAGCCAGCATTCCGTTTTGGGCGGTGCCGGGGGAGGACCGACGACCCTAGTTTGCGAACACTAGGGTAGGCCGAGCACACGCAGGGGAGGTCGAACTTTTACGGATTCGCATCCCGGAGCGCCGGGCGGACCTGCACGACGTCCGCCCCGTACGCGGTGTCGAGGTGGCGCTGGATGTCCCCATCGTCGTAGACGTACGTTGCAAAGAGGTATCCGTTTTCGATCCAGGAGGTGAGGGGCCGCAACGCACCAACGGTCGCGAGTTCATTCTGGATGGCGAGAAGTCGCTGCTCTGGCGATGTGCCTGCGTTTTCGGGCTCCCGCCGGGGATCCACAATCCGAATCGGGTCGTACAGCGCGAGCCACATCGGTGGAGACGTGACCGTAAAGTGCGTGCCGTCCCAGGTGCCCTGCACGGCGTAGCCGCCCCACGTCACACCGTCGGAGGTTTCGGCGCCCTGCACCCCGCTCCAGTCCCATCCCGCAATTTCCGGTCCGCTGCACTGGGGCGGGTAGGACTCCGCGACTGGCCCGAGGCAGAACTGGGGTGCGCTGTCGCCGATCTGGATAACCGTGCCCTGGCCGAGGACCTCGCCGGGGGCTGGGATGCCTTCGGGGGGTTGTGCGCCCGGCCGCGCGGGAGTTGAACACGCCCCGAGCAGTGCCGCGGCTGCGACGATGCCAGCGGCAACACCGAGTGCGGTGAACGGTATCCTCTGGAGCGAAGTGTGCGATCTCGAGGTCATCACTCCACTGTGCCGCCAGATTCGCTCGAGCGTAACCCAACGGAAGTGCTTTCCCGGTCGTCACGGTGGGACGCTCCCGCGGTCACAGTGGTATTCTGAATCCGTGTTGTTCCGCTCGCTGCTTCTTAGCTGCCGCGACGAGACCTAGTTCGGGTCCCTCCTCGTCGCGGCTTCTGCTGATTTAACACAGCGTCGTTGGCCGGCCCACCTCACTTCGCGAGAGAGCAAAGACCATGAAGAACACACAAACTCCGTCGGCAATGCCGATTCACAAGTACCGCCCGTTTCACGAAACTCTGGGCATCGACCTCCCGGATCGGCAGTGGCCGTCCAAACGGATCACGAAAGCACCGCGCTGGTGCGCCGTTGACCTCCGTGACGGCAATCAGGCCCTCATCGACCCGATGAGCCCCGAACGCAAGCAGATCATGTTCGACCTGCTGGTCAGGATGGGCTACAAGGAAATCGAGGTCGGGTTCCCTTCCGCGAGCCAGACCGATTTCGATTTCGTGCGCAAGCTCGTCGAAGAGAACCTCATTCCAGATGACGTCACCATCCAGGTGCTCACGCAGGCTCGCGAGGAACTCATCAACCGCACGTACGAGTCGATTCGCGGCGCGAAGCAAGCGATCGTGCACCTCTACAATTCGACGAGCATCCTGCAGCGCGACGTCGTGTTTCGCACCGACAAGCAGGGCATCATCGACATCGCCGTGAACGGCGCGCGCTTGTGCAAGGCGGCCGAAAAGCTGGCTCCCGGCGTCGACATCTACTACGAGTACTCTCCGGAGAGCTACACGGGCACGGAGCTCGAGTTCGCGGTGGAGGTGTGCAACCAGGTGCTCGAGGTGTTCGAGCCCACGCCTGAGCGCAAGGTCATCATCAACCTTCCCGCAACGGTGGAGATGGCGACCCCCAACGTGTATGCGGACTCCATCGAGTGGATGTGCCGCCACCTGAACCACCGCGAGAACGTCATCGTGAGCCTGCACCCGCACAACGACCGCGGCACCGCGATCGCGGCGGCCGAGCTGGGCTACATGGCCGGCGCTGACCGCATCGAGGGGTGCCTGTTCGGCAATGGTGAGCGCACCGGAAACGTGGACCTCGTCGCCCTGGGAATCAACCTGTTCACGCAGGGCATCGACCCGCAAATCGATTTCAGCGATCTCGACGACGTCAAGCGCATCGCCGAGTACTGCAACCAGCTGCCCGTGCACGAACGCAGCCCCTGGGCCGGCGACCTCGTCTACACGGCGTTCAGCGGCTCGCATCAGGACGCGATCAAGAAGGGCTTCGAGGCGATGGCGGCGGACGCCGCCGGCAAGGGCGTGTCGGTCGACGACCTCGTGTGGGCCGTCCCGTACCTGCCGGTCGACCCGAAGGACCTCGGCCGCAGCTACGAAGCGGTCATCCGGGTCAATTCGCAGTCCGGCAAGGGCGGCGTCGCCTACCTCCTGAAGGCCGACCATGCGCTGGACCTGCCGCGCAAGCTCCAGATCGAGTTCAGCGGCGTCGTGCAGGCGAAGACGGATGCTGAAGGCGGTGAAGTTTCCAGTGCGCAAATTTGGTCTATTTTCGTCGACGAGTACCTCCCGGCAACCGTCCCGGACGACAAGTGGGGCCGGTTCGAATTGACCAGGACACGAACGGAAAGCGATATGTCGGGCGTGGTGTCCCTGTTCGCCGAGCTGCGGGTCGGCGAGGAGATGGTCGAGGCGAACGGAAGCGGAAACGGACCGGTCGATGCGTTCCTCGACGTTCTCGGCCACCAGGGGCTCGACGTCAAGGTCTACGATTACGTCGAGCACGCTCTGGGCGCGGGCGGCGACGCTTTGGCCGCAGCGTATGTGGAATGCCAGATCGCGGGCAAGCGGCTGTGGGGCGTCGGGATCGACGCGGACATCTCCACGGCGAGCCTCAAGGCTGTGGTGTCGGCGGTGAATCGCGCGATCCGGATGCCAGCGGAGGACCGCGAATTGGTGACTGCTTAGGGTGTCGTCACGCGGCGTCGCCCGGCAAGCTGCCGGGCTGACGCCGACACCGGTATGCCGTGCCGAAGGTCCGGCGAGTCGAGCGGTTCGCCGTAGGTGGTATGGATGGGCAACACGCCTGCCCAGGTGTCGCCCGCGATGTCTTCGTCGGGGTCCTCGGGCCACTGGGTCGAGATTTTGAACGTCCACTCGTCGATGTGCATCCGCAGCACCAGCGTTGCGGCGAGCTCCTTGCGGTTGTGGGCGCGGATTTCTCCGCGCCGCCCAGGCAGCAGGCCGTCGGTGACGACATCCAGCGCCGCGAGTTTCTCCTCGCCGTCGAGGCGCGTGCACGACCCGAATAGCACCGCGCTGCGGTACCGCATCGACGATTCGAACGCGGACCGCGCGAAAACCAGGCCGTCGACGGTCATGACGGAGGCGGTCACCGGGATGCCCGTGGAAATCCGCCGCAGCCACCACGATCCGGTCGACCCGTGCAGCAGCAGGCTGTCGCCGTCGGGCGCGAACGCGATGGGCATGACGACGGGGCGGCCATCCTCGACGAACGCGAAGTGCCCTACCGAGGTTTCGCGCAGCAAATGCCCGAGTGCCGCTCGATCGGTGGAATTCACTCGTTCTGGCATCCGCGCCGGTTTCGTACGGTTCGCACTCATGGTGTCATTCTTGTGCATTGGCCGACCGACCGCCGCGACGCGGCGAATTTGAAGCCGGTGCGCCGATAATTGGTGGATGCCCCTTTACCGTGACGAAGCCGTCGTGCTGCGCACCCACAAGCTGGGTGAAGCCGACCGCATCGTGACGATGCTGGGGCGCCAGCGCGGCAAGATCCGAGCCGTGGCGAAGGGGGTACGCCGCACCGGGTCGAAGTTCGGGTCACGGCTCGAACCGTTCATGGTCGTGGACGCGCAATTCTACGAGGGACGAAGCCTCGACATCGTCACCCAGGCTGAATCCATTGGGGCGTATGGTGCCGAGATCATGGGTGACTACGCGAGTTTCACCGCCGCTAACGTCATGGTGGAAACTGCGGACAAGGTCACGGAGGACTCGGGTTCGCTTCAGCAGTACCTGCTCCTCGTGGGCGCGCTGAGGTCGCTGGCCCGCCGCGAACACAGCGCAAGCCTCACCTTGGACTCGTATCTGCTGAGGTCGCTCGCCATCGCCGGCTGGGAACCGAGTTTCGTCAATTGCGCGGTGACCGGAGCACCTGGGCCGCACACCGCGTTCGTCGTCCAGCTCGGCGGGGTTGTTGCGGATCATGTGGCGCCGCCAGGGGCCCCGCGACTTGATGCTCTCACCCTGGAACTTCTGGCCGCCCTTCTTTCCGGCGACTGGACGCACGCGGATGCCTCGCCGGAGCGTTCCCAAAGTCAGGCAAGCGGGATCATCGCCGCGTACGTGCAGTTCCACCTGGAGCGCAGTCTTCGTTCTCTCCAGCACGTCGATCGGTCGCCGCAGCAGGATCGTGCTGTTCCGCTCCCTGAGGCACTCGAAGGGAG